>Ga0224511_10004080_pt1 | contig 10879 bp, 5 predicted proteins | sample SF_May12_sed_USG_2_FD_169988 | JGI IMG/M metagenome (GOLD analysis project Ga0224511, IMG submission 169988) | Sediment microbial communities from San Francisco Bay, California, United States - SF_May12_sed_USGS_8_1 | ecosystem: Environmental > Aquatic > Marine > Sediment | place: USA... | reverse complement strand
GTTTATGTTTGCATTTTCTATACCACAGCAATTATCAAAGAACGATGTTTGCTTAGGAGGCCCTTGACGACATTGTTCATATGAAAGTTCCAGAGTTCTGGAAAAATACCGCGAGTAGTAAACAGTAAGAAAATACAAACTTGAAATAAGCGGGGAGTTAATGTTTACATATGTTGTGGGTCTTGTGACCTTGGTTCAACTTTACACGCAACCGTTCCTTATTATATGTGTTACTATGGTATTAAAATGCGCTAATTAAAAATTTCAAGTTTAAAGGTATATAGATCTTTAAATAATTGTTTAAAAAGCGCTCTGCGGCTGGACGGCTCTCAATTCAATAAGGACACGGTAAATCGAACCTTGGGTATTAAGCTTAAACGGGTCGATCAAAAGTACTTCACGTTGCAGTCACCATAGTCCGACCATATTAGTTGAATCATTAAACACCCAAACAGTAACACAAAACGTTGTCTTGGTGTGTGGACACACTTTTTTTGTAGACACGTTATTTTCAATTAACATTGTTGATGTATTGGTAACATTATCTCTTTTCTGAAATATCCGATTACTTGAATTACGTAATGCTTAAACATATTGTGTTATGTTAGATATTTAAGCCCCCTGACATTTTTAACGTTTTAGAGATATTGTAAAATTGAATGCCTGTTTCTCCTCCTGCAGGAAATAAGGCGGAAGTGACGTCAGTCCCACCAAGTCGCGCAGGCTCACGACTGTCCACGGCGTCTGCGCAGGCGCGGCTCGAAATCGACGAGGTACGGCCTTAATCATTTACATTGTATACCAGTAGCCCTTTAAATCCGTGTTTTAAATAATGTGCGGTCTTACGTAAACGCCACTTAAAATGCAAATAAGATGCCGATAATATTTAAATTCAATATTTTGTTATTTGACACTTAATTTAACCCAGACATACATTCTATTTCATTGACATACTTAATAAGTGGCAATGACAAGCAGGTGAAAATAATACTTACCGAGAAAGTTCGCGGTTCACCCTGCATATTTCTACCATGAAAGGATGAAGAACACAATATTTAAGTTGCGTAAAATATGTGTCTGATGAACTGACATGCAAATAGCAAAACTCTTAACCCCTTTTCCAGTTAACGATTGTATTTTTTTCGACAGAGCCAAAACATAACAAATAAAAACATAGTCAGCGTAATTTGTATGATCATTATCTATATTGACCTATAAAGGCTATATTAATTGGTTAAGCTGGTAAAACTGTACATAAGTATAATTACAAGCATTGTAAAATAGAATATCAGCTGTTTACATCTGACATAAATAAAGTAATATCTGACATACACACCATTTTCAATTTGTGATTTTGACATGTTGATCTTTAAAAATTTCTATGTGTGTAGGCCTGGCAGAAGTAGTGCATATTTTATTGATCTGATTACAGACCACGGCATTAAAACCTTGCAAAATATGTTCGTACCTCCTAAATTTCAGTTCTGATTACTTATCAGCCTTCCCGACTGGATGACTTTAAATTGAGACTCAGTCTTTCAAAAGTTGATACTAAGCTATGATCGATGATCTTGACTGATAAAGCATGTATAATGTGTCCATGTTTCAAATGGTTACATTTATTTAGACTGTATAATCTCTCGTTTCACGCCCGCATGATAATATCGAAATTAGCGCCTCTATATTGGTCTACAGTAAAATCATGTCTGTCAAAAATCTTGATTTCTGAATATTTGATCAGTATTTTAATGTTTGAAATATAAGAAGCTGTTGAAATCGCTTAACGGATTGAAAATAAATATAATCTGGTGAAAAAACTCGAATTGCGAATGACTGTATACTATAGGCATATGTTAGCGCATTAGGTTGTTTAAACGTTATTTTATTTGTCGTTTACAATTCCGTATTTCATTCATCAAATAAAACCATCTTGTTGAAGATGTATAACACACCCGATGCACACATAACTAAAATGTGTTGGTACCAAATGCAATAAGTATTTTTCCAAAACAGTAATTCTCTTGCTATTCTCGCTGACTTTGACCTATGAAGTGAGCTCAAACAAGTCTCGTACAAAGTGCAGGATTTATATTATGTACGAAAAAAGTGTATTTAATAATTTTGTGTTTATCTCCCCTGCAGCTTGAGATGTTGTTACGTCAGCGCATGCGCGGCAACTTCTACGAGATCCGGAAACAGTTCCAGAATAACGACCCCGAAGGCAAGGGCAACGTCTCCAGGTACCCACGCCGACCTTACTCTATAAACAAAGCAACAAAGTCACTCACTCACAGTTTTTGATAGCTTTTTCTTTATATACATAAATATATTATGACAAGGCGTGTATTTTGACATTCTGGTAAATATAAACAGCACACACTGTTTAAACTATTTGCATAACCTTTTAATGACCTCCAAATATTAAAAGTAGAGCTATTCGTTTGTGAATGATAAAATATCAAAATGTGTGTTTGTAAAAACATTATGATAATATGTATAAGGCTTTAAAATAAATATGTATTTCGGGTACCTCAACGTATTCTACCTTGACAATGGAAGCGAACCTATCGTTTTGTCGGCTTTTAGATTTTCCCTCTTATTTAAGCCAAAAAAAGGGAAAAAAATCCCGCACCTACCTAGATCTACTTAAGTGTGGTTACCCGAAACATAGTATTTTGTTAGGCCTATACTAAAGTCAAATAAAACGACTAACAAATGAGCGCTTATTACTTCTTACACGCATTTCCTGCTGGTTTCAGAGAGGCACTGTACCGGATTCTGATGACCGTCCTGGGCCGGAACCTGACCCAGAGTCAATTCTCCCGCCTTCTCGAGCGACTCTCTTTCAACAACCGCATCGTCATCAATTACGCCGAGTTCTTCGCGCTGTTCCGGAAGTTGAACGACGAGGACTCCTCGTATCCGCGCTGGATGGACCCCGTGCAGCGCACACACCTGGACAAGGCCGTCATGACCGCCGACCAGGTGCACGGGCAACTTAGAGAAAAGGCGAAACAGAGGTGAGGGTCGCGACTGTTTTGTATGTTAGGTCTTAATTTAGGATTAATGGCATAAAAACGTTAAAACGATGGCGAATCGTCTGATAGTCATAATATCAAAATCTTCTCCGTTTTGAAGTTTTTTTATGCAAAATAATCTCGACTTCTTAACTAGTTCTACATTTGTAAAGTCTGATTAGTAGTGATAAGAATTACTTCCGTATATACCGGTAATGTATTTTACCGTTTTGAGTAAGGTGTTTTTCTCCAAACGTTCAATCTTTTTTGTGGTTAGAATGGAAGTGATAAACTTATGCAAGCAAGAATGTAATTTAAACCTGAAGGAGTAATCTCCCTTGCTTTTTAAACTTGCAAAAAACCCTTCCAACCAAATGCGTGGCGATTAACTTGAAACAATAACTATAATAAGCTTATTATTTCATTCCTTCTTCCCTGCAGGTTCCTGGACGTCGGGGAGCTCATCCCGCAGATGAACCCGGGCGGAAGCGGCCGCATCATGAAGCCGGAACTGCGCCAGCTGCTCAACAAGCTCATGTTCTACATGGACGACTCCGAGTTTGAGAAGCTCTGGAACAGGTAGGCGCCGACTCCTAGTTACCACTTAATCAGATTTTTTTATTATTGAATGGGTTTTGTTGAAATGTAGATATGTCTTTGTACTAGTCGCTAGTTCTTGTGAGAAAGTGCGCCGTGTATGTAATAGGTGCGTTATTTATTTACAATTTACAACGACAACACACGTTTGATAGTGTTGATAGTATTGATAGTACTTAAAGTTTGCCCATGTCTTACTTGTACGTGTACCACTATGACTGAGTAACAAAGGTCCCATCACCTTATCAAAAGCCTGAACGTCCTACCCCATGCCCTAAGCCGTAATGTTTATGTTCAGGTACGACCCAGACGCCGCGGGCACGATTTCCGGTGAGCGGTTCCTCAACAAGCTGGGAATCAATTTCCAGGGAGAGAACGGCCGCCTGTCGCCCATACAGGAGTCAGGTAGGGCATCTTCAAATCATTTCCTCAAAGTTATAACCACTTAAAATATAATATGTAGTTAAATATTATTTAATATATTCGTTAATACATGTATCAGTTGCCTCGGTAGCCGAGAGGTCAACGCAACAGTCTGCGGTACTTGGTGTGTTTACCGGAATTTACTTCAGATAGAAAGTGGAGTTAGTTTAAATAGTATAAAATTAAATTATAAGTTATTTAACTTTAACATTACGTTAACATGCATGTCGTTATAGAATCAAAAGCGTACTTTTCGTGGTAAAGAACGAGCTTCCTCATCAGTGTTGGCGTCTATACTTGACAAAACATAGTATAATTGTATTTTTACGTTTTTAAAGACCTGCGAAAGCTAAAGATTTCCGATCGAAAGGTTATAGAGGAATTCAAGCACCTAAGTAAGTTAGTCAGACAGAGTGTTGGTTTGGCCTAGGTTGGTGTGGCTGTTGGTGGCATGGCAATAGACCATCACACACTCTCTGGCTTTCTGACCATCTTGGCTGGCGCACTTTCATGAACATTACGGTGTACAGTGCAACATTAGTTGAAGTACAGATAAGTTACAGTTACAAATTACAGCTGTTGTCATTTCTTTGGTGATAAGATCTTATATAGGAACTTACTAACCTGTATTACCATTGAGGACCAAATCTCAACGGGGACCCAATTGGGTAGGCCACTTTATCATCAAATTTCACGAACAGTTTGGCTTTTGGTTGCCTCGCTGTACAAGCAACCGTCACTAGTTGCTGATTTTGACGTGGTTCTAGTCACATTTTTCATCATTGTGTGCATACATACACGCCTGGATCACTGCTACATGTTTCTTGCTGATTGATATTCTGGTGTGAGTTGATTTAAACAATGCAATAGTATGTTTATAGAATCTTGAATGTTGTTAATCATTTAACAGTTACACGGTAAATCTGGTCAACATTTGATATATCTCTACTTGATACTTGACATGGGAAACGAACGATCTTTAAGGAACAGATAAACACATTTAATACATTTACAATTTAGATATAAACAACACAAATAAAGTTTAAAACGTTGATACACATGTACTAAGATTCTGACGGTCAAGATTGCCTTCTGTGACTTTCAATGGGAGAGAGCAAAAAAGTTTACTAAAGATACTGATTTAAACAATTTTACAACTGTGCGATTACCATGCTGTTAACTAAAGGGAAACAACTATTACTTATATTCCAATGCATCTTTACATGCTTTTATACAACTCATTAACAGAGCGCTCGAGCAAGCGGACGCCCCGCCGGAAGGAGATCGAGCGGCGTCAGCAGATCGACGTTGAACGCTGGCTGAAGAACAAGTTCCGTGAGGGGTTCGCCACTATGAGGGAGGCGTTCGAGGCCAAGGATCCTAAGAATGATGGATCGGTACGTACCCGAGGCCGGGGATATAATTACCGTACTTAACATGTTGATGGTCAGAAGTTATTTAATAACACAGCGTTCAAGCAAACGGACGCTCGGTCGTACCCGGGAGCCGAGGAAATTATTACTTAAAGCCTTTAATCTGTTAATTAGCATAATCTGTTAATTTGAAATGTTCATTCTGTAACCATGCAGTGCTTTAAACTGATTAAATGTATTTTATAAATAAAGACAAGCTTGTTTTTAAAAAAATATACGATTAAACAGTTCAATCGCTTGCGGTCCTGAAAAATATAGAGCTAAACACCGATGAATGGAATAATTCAGTACTTCGAATTAAAATTTCGGTCTCGAATCTAATTCTTTTTCTTTATTTTTTTTTCAAATTTCTAATTAGAATTTGAATATTTTAGTTGTAAAATTGAAAAAAAAATCTTTAAAATAAATCTGAGGAAAATTTAAAAACCCCAGGAAGTATAGCACGAACCATTTATTTTTGACGTCTACAGGTGAACTTTGACGACTTCCTGGAAATCCTGGCACAGTTCGGGTTGTCCCTGGAGAAGAAGTACCTGGCCGCCTTCCTGTCCCGCTGCTCCGTCTCCGCCAACAAGAACGGCACCGTCCCGTACCGCGAGTTCCTACACCGCTTCCAGGACCGCTCGGAGCGCGGCATGACACACACGATCCTCACCGATAACAAACACAGGCTAGTCCGACTGTTAGTTTTCTTTATTATTACCCCCACACGTGTGGCGTGGCCATGTCTTCTACAATCCCCCATAGAGCACCCCTCTAGAACAACTAGAGACGTGACGTGACGTGACTACTCGTGGCAGGTTTCTCTACTAGTACTAGTACTACTTCCGGTTGTCGGGCTAATCCGGCCTACATATAACTTCCGGCATTTATTTACTATTCTTGAATCTTTGTGTTCAAGCTATCTCTGGTTTGTATTAAAAAATCTAAGTTCTTGGTAACTGAGCATCGAACTCATGTATTAACTACATTAAATCTTAATATGTACACGTTCATTCATACAATATTGTGAATCTTTTATTAACATCCTAGTAAGTAATTCTCAGTATCTCTCAGTGTGAAATCTTTCTTTATCTCGTACAAGTAATTTCTCATCGGTGTTTCGGTTTCCACTTTGAAATGTTTCAGTCTTTTGTTGTTAAATTGCATTGTACTGATCAGTAATCATAAACAGCTCAGTAACAGTCGTAGGGATTTAATTATAATGTGCAAAACTAGTTTAATTGCTAATTTTAAGTAGAATTAAACCGCGTAGGTGCGGATAGCTAATGTCGTAGATTAGACAATTTAGAAACTAGATATTAGAAATAGAAAACATTATTATGAAAATTATAGTTATTATATCAATTTCATTTCAATTTCAATTACATTTTAAGCACCGCTTTTTATATAGATCTCCGAAAAAATAATGAGTCTGTCATTTTGTTGAATACTTTAAGGGAAAAAAACGTGATTATAATGTCAGTGAAACTATAAATGTAAATTTAATGATCATACTAATTCATCTTGGCATCAAATTAATGCGTTTACAATAAGAATACATAAAGCCGTCAGCCTAAAGATCTTAAACTGAAACTATCAAAGACTATATTGTAGCTAAAACATATTTCATTGTTGAATCCACAAAGAACTGCATTATATAATTCCCGCCTTTATATTTTTGAACTTACCGGTATTATGTAAGCTCCGCCTCTATGCTTTAAACCCACTATATAAGTCCCGCCTCTATGTTGTGACCCACTATGTAAGTCCCGCCTCTATTTTGTGACCCACTTTATAAGCCCCGCCTCTATTTTGTGACCCCGTGTAGGTTCAACAACGGTCGCGAGTCGCCCGGGTCGGCCGGCAACCTAAGCGCCATCGAGGCCCAACTCATGAACATGTTCCAGAGAGACTTCCTCGCCCTGCTGGGAACCTTCAAGTGAGTTGCAGTATTATTTCAGAGTTTAGGGATGGTAACGATAACATGGTCTTGTTGCTAAAGCTTTCATTTTATATTCCGTATAATGGAATCGTCTTAGCTTTGAAGGTCCAAAGGTTGTTTCTGCGCAATAGAGGGCGTGGATGTGGTAACGCCTACATAGTCGTGTTGCCATAGCGTCTATTTCATAATCGTCATATCAAATTGTCTTAGATGTGGAGGTCCCAATACAAAAGTAATTGTTATTTATGTAAGTGTATTTGACGTGATTGTCTGTTGAAAAATCTTTAAGGTTCTGAGAACATAATCAGTCTCAATATTTCGTATGACATCTTCATTAATGTTTTGTCATCGACAAAAAAGTCAAGTTACTGTCTTATTCTATTGCTCACATTTACGTGGGTATCTATGTTTTACTTTTTTCTTTAGTAGTTTACATTAAAGAAAAATATGATGTCGACCTGGTTTAACAGACGCTATTAATTCATTTTTGACCAGCTCTACTTATATTTCCAACCCACCGATTAAAACGCACCATTGAGTGAGTTTTTATTGTGTCCGTATAATGTTTGCTATTAAGTTACTCTTATTGTCGCAGGGTATACGTATAAATGGGTCGCCAGTAAATTGAATTTTAGATTCACAACTTCAATATATATAAACCATTTTGAAAGAAAGTGTTGTGATACAAGCAACGTTTTCCCTCAAACAACAGATTTTACTAGCAGGTAAACTTTATAAACACAACAAACGAACCAGAACCTAATATAGGACTCGAATTTAATACAGGACTTTCACTCGTGCAAACCAAACTTTCTTCTTTTAAATATATTATTATTATAAACGAAACCAAACTTCTCAGGAGCATCGACAAGTTGGAGACGAACGTGATCAGCCAGGAGGAGTTCCGCGCCGCCATGGAGAGCCGCTTCAACCTGACGTTGACGGAGGACCAGTTCGAGTCGTTCGTCGACCGCGTGCCCCTGGATGAGGACGGCAACGTGAAATACACGGACTTCATGCAGCAGTTCGACACACGGTAAATGGGATTTGTAGACAATATGCGAACATATAAAAATACTATTAAACAACATTAGATTCTAGTTATTTTTTACTAGTATCTTATCAGAAATAGTTTTTCTCTCAAAGTGCGACTCTTACATTTTTGTTAGTTGTTGTGAATGGCAGCTTCTGCATGACCGTAGCCATGAAATAAAGAGCCGTTTTAACCACTGGCTTTTGTTGTACAAAGAACCAAATGTATTTTGTATACTGTTTTGAATTATAAACTTCCTTTGAACTTTTCTGTTGACAATATTTCGTTACCAAGGTAACATACTGCTTTATCTTAAATCAATTTAATGTTTACTGTTCCATTCAAATATCTTAACGTTTATGTCAAATACTGATTGGTCCAAGTTTAAATCAAACACTCGCAATGTTTTAATTGTACAGGGGTATGGCACCAAGTTTGTTCCCGTCAAAACAAAACGAGCCTAAGAAGATCGTAAAGGTCGGTCCACTACCCGAAGACAAACCGGTGCCAGCCGAGCCGAAGATGCACACGACGGAAACTGCCGAGTACATGACGTTCGACGAGCCTCCATTGATAGACGAGTCCGCGCCACGTCGCGGCCCCCAGGAAATGTTCAGGGTCATCAAGGACCTGCTGAACAAGCGTTTCAACGATGTGGAGCGCATGTTCTTCGAGCTAGATGAGATCAACTCCATGCGCTTCACACAGGAACAGATGTTCCAGTTGTTACGAAGGTAACGCTCATATTTTCTTCTAAACGCTATACATGTTTTCAGCATTTTTTGTTAGGCTATCAGATAGTAACTACTGACTACTGTTTGTTAATTATGGCTATGATTGTGAACTGAAGTGGAAAAACTTTTTATAACAAAATAAGTAGCCAAACCAGGTATGATGGAGATGCGAGAAAGACGACATAATAAGACATAAGTCACATAATATTGTTTTTATGAAAAATTAATTAACTAGTAAGTGCACAAACTAAATTCTTCTATTTCCTGTTAAAGTAAGAAAACAAAAACGAACTTGTTTCGTCTGCAGGTTCCCTGAATTGAAACCCGAGGTGACACGAGGCGAGATCAGAGATCTGTGGAAGACTTTCATCACAAACAAGGACAAGACGCTCGACTACTACGAGTTTGTACGTCATTTCGGCTTCTCAAAGACGTCGGCAGCGTTCCCCAACGCCAAACGTAACCCTCCGCGCCACGGTGACGCCGACTTCATGATCCGTTCACGGAAACTTAACTGCGCGGCTGACATGCTGCAGGACGGACTCCGATCTAAGGTTGGTATTTATTCAGGACATCTGTATCTTCATACAAATGAATGAAATTACAGGTATTTCCGAAGTTTATGATGTTTTTAAAAAGCATGAAAATGGGAACGCATTTTAAAACCAGGTTAAGGAAATCAAGCTTGGCACATGATTACTATGTATTGCAGCACTTTGTGAAATAGCAGGTCAGTGTAAAGGGGAGTTACTCTGTCATATTTGAATATAAATGCGACATGAGTTATCTACATCGACTGCCTTCGTCGAAAGGTCACATCAACACTTGTAGTTCGTATATACAACATATTTAACTGTATGAAACAACATCATCTGAACAATGAACACCTTTTCATAGATCAAATGGTAAAATAACACTTGTTATCAAGTGTAGAGTATTCTTTATTATTATTCCCTATTAACTATTTGACTCATTCGGCCTCTTCTCCCCAGATCGACTACATGTGGGAGGACCTGCGGAAGGAGTTTGTGGGGATGGACCCCTACGGCGTGGGCTTCATCTCCCAGGACGAGTTCCGCGACGTTCTGCGCGAGCTGTGCGTCCATCTGTCCGAGTACGAGCTGGACCAGCTGGTCCGCAAGTTCGACATCCGCCGGGACGGACGGTAGGGTTATAGTCTGACTATTTGTACTACAGTAAAATCCGCTTATTAGGAACTCATCGGGGCCATGAAAATATGTTCCTAATAACCGAAATTCATTATAAACGTTTAGTGAACTAGTTCCTTTTAAGATTGGGGAACGAAAACCAGTTTCTTATAACCGGAAGTTCCTTATAGTCGGATTTCTCATAAGCGGACTTTACTGTACTATTGCTATCTCATTTAAAATGTTACACCTTTAAGTCATGCTATACATTACTAGTACCTATACGTACGTAATTTACAATAATATATCGTTCGTCTTGACATACTGTTTCGATAACATATAAACGCTTCAGTTTACAATAGCTGCCTTTATCATTATTACAACGGCCCTGCTTTAACCTAAGTTAAATTGGAACTAATATAGCTATATGTGTTACTTGTCATTATGTCAAGTCAGTCGCTTGTTAAGATGCATGTTCTGCGAAACTCACTCAGGAACGCGGGTAAGGTGGACTGGCCGCCGAGATATGACCTCGTTGTTTGAAGCTGCGTCAAATTTTACACCTCAACT
>Ga0224511_10004079_pt1 | contig 10879 bp, 9 predicted proteins | sample SF_May12_sed_USG_2_FD_169988 | JGI IMG/M metagenome (GOLD analysis project Ga0224511, IMG submission 169988) | Sediment microbial communities from San Francisco Bay, California, United States - SF_May12_sed_USGS_8_1 | ecosystem: Environmental > Aquatic > Marine > Sediment | place: USA... | reverse complement strand
TTCCCAAAAGCTTGGTCAGACCTTAAAACCCAATCTAAAATGTTCGTTGAGTTGTTTGACTTAATAAACTAAAACATTTTGTTGTTTTGCCTGTTTGGTATAATTTGTAAAAATTACCATGGAGGGAGAGGGGTGTTTTTAAATTATTAGCAACTACATTTTGAGATCTGACTTTCATTTGTAAAGCATGTGTCATAGATGCTAGATGAAATCCCAGTATTAAACCCATGTTTAAAATATGACCTTACATTAGAATGCATTATAACGGTCAGTGTGTATAACTTGTGTTGCTGTAAATGAAAAAAGGTATGTGAACTTTTATAGTAAGACTGAATATTAATTGTGCCCGAGTCTGACAATTTGGGTCCAATTGACTGTTAAGGAAATGTTGAGAACTTGGTATCGTTTGAAAGGGCTATGTTTAAAGATTACAGTTTCAAATACAGAACAAAAATATTCCTATTATTTATGTCAATATTACTACACTGAAATACATGCCTGGACCATCATGAACGGTGTATATGACAAATATAAGGGCAATATATTTTTATCAATACATTTGAGGTTAATTTAATGAAATAATTCTGCAAAAAGATAATATATTTATATCACTTGTAAAGAATTTTTCACTGAAATGCTTTTTACAGTTTTTGTGGGCCGGTAAAAATCCTCTTAAAAATCATAATAGTTTAATGCATTATTTTGACATCATTATACTAAGTGATGTCATTTGAGCATTTGGCCCAAAAGTCACATGTCGGGTCACAATTATATGTTCTTAACACGTCCATCAAAAGTCTATGTTTATGTGAACAGAAAGCAGTATGCCAATCATAAACATCAGTTCATAATTGCAATTTTTAAATAAGACATGGTCAAATCATAATAATATCTAGTATGAATTTAGATGCTTAGATTTGATTTCAGCCAACGTTTGACCATTGTGCATCTTTGTGTATTATTGTACATAATGAAAAAAGCATTTGAATTTTTTTTTGTTCATTAATTTATAATCAGCTTCCTCCCTTTAGCATGTTTCCCCCTTGTGACTGCCCAAAATACATATTAATGTTTTGGGAGTAAAATATTGTTTGATATGTTAGTATTTTTTCATTTTTTGCCGACTACAGAATGCATGGCTAGATTGGCCCTCATATCCAGACATTTTGGACAACCCTGACTGATTATAAGTCAGATTTTGTAGCACAATAATATACACATGATTCATCTTTTAGCGGACACAGAAGGTAAACAACATTAACAAACATATTTACACAGCACAATATGGTAGACTGTAGTTCCCTACATAAAATTATCCCTCCATCAGAAAATATAGTTCCTTAGAAATATTTCTTGAATATACATATATCTTGAAAATACAGTCATATTTCTTTCAGAATACAGTACAAAGCTCAATTTTAAACCACACACTTGGACTTTTGTTAGATTGTTTAAACAGCTTGTTTGCAAAAAGCAATACAATATTAACTATTTTCTTTGGACTGCCTAAGTATGATGCAACATTATGTTTTCCTCTTTCCGTAGTTTTGTCAGATTTTTTTATATATAAATAAACATGATACAAAATGCCTGTTACTATTCATAAATATATGTTATGATACATCTAAGATGTGCCAAAAATAGTATAAATATAAAAATAGCATGAAATCCACATGCTCTTATGTGAAATGTTTTCAACCTCAAAGTTTGCATGCCTAAATGGACAAGTTTCATTATATGCACACATTTAAAAAAAAAAAAGCATTTATCATATTATCCCTTTCATACAATGATTGTATTACCGCACAGTACTTTGCTTTTAAAGAACATTATTTTCATAATCCCACAGTGACACAGTCTGTGCAATGACAGCTGTTTGCAGGCTAGCATTTTAAAACATCATTCTATACTTTTCTATTTTTTAGAACATATCTCACTCTAAGCAACTGTGAATTTATTGATAATCTGATACCCTTTAATTGCAATGTCAACCGTCTAGAGTCCTGCATGGTGTTTAAATGACTCGCACATGTTCACAGTATGTCACTGTACTTTTAGTTAGACTCATAAATAATATTACCCACAGTTCATCAAGAAAATGTGTCTCTCTCTTAACGCCATGATTTAATTGTTGACCCACTGATGAAGTGCTGATGAACAAATATTTGTTACCTTAATTTTATTGTTTAAAGACGGGTCGGCGTAAATGAACAGTTAAATGTAAACAACAAACACAGTCAACGATTTTTAAATTGTGATTTAAACGACAAATTTACTTCTTATTATTCATTTCATTTACAAAAAGACTGTAGTTTGATAGTGGTCTACCTGAATTTGTTGTGGAGAGTTTTGGAATAACATGTACATTTAGAAACTATAATTATGGACACCGTAATGAGAAAGGACAGCACTGTGTTCCTAGCATTCACATAGAACCAGTTATATAGTGGAAAACATAGACTTGTGAAAATGGTGTTGAAAGGCATAGATATGGTGGCTGATTATGGTGATTCCTCAATGCAGTTGCTATGGCAACGATACTTTGAGTGCTCCGGTCAGGGTAAATTGTCTCACTATTTAAGTGATTTACTAGTTAATAATTTATACCAAATTTAGAAAAAAATGCTATTACCTATATACTTTTCTTTCATTTCTTTATATATATTTTTTCATTTCTTTATATATATTTTACCCTCTCAATCAGTTTATTAATTATTATTATTAATAAGCTTTCTTCATATTTTCTTCTTTCCCATTTTCTTTCTTTAGCAGCATAAAAATAACAAGTCAAAGGTAACTCATGTAGCTATAGTTATTTATATAGATACATGTAAATGCATATATTATGTGTGATTCCCATAGTTACAATTTATTCTAGTAGCAGTCTAAGTTTGGTGTGCAGGTGGTGGATAAAAATGGCAGAAGTTAGTGGTTGCAATAGAAACATAAAAAACAATGAATTTTATTTATAGTGTTGCATGGTAGAACTGTGACAATATCCATTTAACATTACATGTTTAGTTACATGTAGTCATTGTCTAATTATGTTTTAGTTATTATTTTTTGTGATTTACGGATAAATCTAGTTATCGCCTTGTAATCTTTGAATGCCTGTCATGGAATGTGAAAGTGTTGCCATTGTAATAAACTGTATTACTAGGTTTAGTTCTTGGTTGTTTTATAATAAGTGGTTGTTATATACCATGTAGTACTGTATAGATGCTTTCTAAAACTTTATAAAAGCTCCAAAGTCTCATTAAATAATATGATGATTTGAATAGGGTTGTCAATTGGTAGCTGTGTAGTGTGGTTTGTATGATGTATTATAACTCCTAATGTAATTGTTCAGAAACATAGCTCTGGTTGTGAGATTATTTGCAGTATTTCGTGCAACTTCATGTCAGTGCTATGGTAACAAGGCTCAGTGTTGATGTGTGGTTGCTATGGCAACCTGGTCAATTGTTGATGTGTGTTTGCTGTGGTATCAAGGCTCAGTGTTAATGTGTGGTTGCTATGGCAACCTGGTCAATTGTTGATGTGTGGTTGCCATGGTAACAAGGTTCAGTGTTAATGTGTGGTTGCCGTGGTAACAAGGTTCCGTGTTGATGTGTGGTTGCCGTGGTTACAGAGATGGAGGAGATGAAGCGTCAGATGGAGGAGGAGTTGAGGAAGAAGGAAGAGGAGCTGGAGAACCTCTCCAAGACGTACGAGCAGCGCATGGCGGAGGCCTCACAGGCCAACAAGGTAAAAAACAAAATCCAGGGCATAGCCCAAACTAAAGTCATTTATATGGTTGGAATCAATGAGAGTGGACAAACAATGCAATTCTGTTGTGTTTAATGTGTACGTTGGCTAAATAATAATCACACACCTGTGTTAAAAATATACTATAAATTACAAAAAATATAAGAAATGCACAAAATTACTTACTTCATCAATGGCTATATTCCATGTGTTAATGGCAAAATGGTATCTAAGGGAAGTAACCTGTCATGTTTCAGGGGGGCATAGCTGCAGCAGACAAGGAGGAGGGAGACAAGAAGGTGGTGCCCCACTTCTGGAACCTCAATGAGGACCCCGCCCTCACTGGCATGATCGTCCACTTTGCCAGGGAAGGTATGTGCTGACGGGATATATCATTGTCTTAGGCACTTGAACTCTGGTATTGAAATTTATAACCTTAATAGATAGAAGCTTATAATTTAATAAGAACAATCATACACGCATATGATGCCCAATGAACACTTAACAACTCTGGTTAGCTGTTACACAATGAGTTTTATTTCTAAGAAATCTTATGTCTGTGATGTTACAGGCGTGTCGAAGGTTGGCAACAAGAAATCCTCCCCTCCTCCGCAGATCATGCTTAACGGCCTCAGGTGAGAAATATACATTATAGCTGCTTGTATTATTTACTTCATATACATTTTGTCATATAAACTTAGAGTTTTTAACAAGAATATGCCAAATATTGACTACAATTAAGCCTGTGTTAAGCAGCCATGCAAGGGAAGCACAAAAAGTAGCTGCTTAAGGCAGGTGGCTGCTAAACAGAGGTGAATATCAGTACAAATTTAACATTTTGGAACATTTTGTTTGGCTGCTTAAGACAGGTTGGTTGCTTAATAGAGGTGACCGCTAACACAGGTTTTTAGTCAAATGATCTGCTCCAGTCCAGTTCAAATCTATGACTCGTTTACAACCATCCCAGGGCCTATGTCTTGTCTTCCGCAGTATCGGCACAGACCACGCAGAGGTCACGAACAAGAAGGGGGTGGTGTCCATCAAGCCGGGACCCAACGCCAAAGACATCATGGTGAACGGGGAGAAGATCGTCTCCGAGAAGAAGCTCTCACACAATGACAGGTGGGGTACTGCTTGGAGGGTATTTGTTGTCAGGGTTTGATAATGTCCAGGAAAGAAAATGCTGACTTGCAGCTAGCTTTGTTACAAAAACTTATGCATCATAAGTAGGTGGACAAAAAATTAATGACTGAACTTCTTTTGTGTCATTAAAGATGCTAGGTCTGTATCTTTTAGGTCAGAATTGTTTACGTCTTACATTATAACCATATTTAGCAGTGAAACCTACTCCCGTAAATATGAGCAACTGCCAAATCTAGTTATTCATGCATGTGAAAATATGACAATAAAATTAATTTGTTGAAAATGTCTGGCCCGCAAATTCGGCTTTGTTTATTTACGTTTCGACCTATTGCGTAGAAACAGTTAAATAGCTTCTTAACAATCCTCAGTTGACTCGGTGGTGCAGTGGTAACGCATCCGCTTTGGGTGCAAGAGGTCCTGGGTTCAATTCCCGGCTCCGGCAAGGGTTTTTAGGTTTGAATTTTTCTTTTGTTGTTGTTGTGTTTTTACTTTTTGTCCATAAACACATTATTTGTCACAATATTTTGCAAATTCTTTTGCAATATTAATTTATTTAGTATACTTAACATTTTGGAAGATTTGTGGCTGATTATAAAGATATGAAGATACAGACCTAGCATCTTTAAATAGCTGACTGAAAGATTATTATGTTTACCTTGATGACGTGATATGAGCATGGCTGCTGTCAGTTATGGGCCAGTATGTTTGCTAAAATTGTTACAAAGTCACATATAATTTGTCAAAGGTGTACATGATAGACAGCCATATACATGCATCATTACTTGTGTGCCAGAGGGTGGTATCAGAATATAAATTATATATGCTGATAAAACTTTCTGACATTCTAGGGACATCTTTTTATGTGTATAACATGTAATAACATTTTTCTTATACCTTCACCTTCCATCCCATATTTTACCTAAGCACAATTGACATTACACTGAGGCTGCTATAACCACGCCCTTAGACAAGTGGCTAATTTGTTTAACAAAGTAATCTTTTGTGTCCAATAACATGTGACTATGTTTTTCCAAGTATACGCTAATCCTTTCGTTAGTAAACGGATTATGAATATTTAGAAATAGGTAGGTCCATCGTAATGTTCATTATATTGACGACATTACACATTTTAAACAAAGATTCTGTAAGAATGCCCTCCTATCATCTTGCAGGGTGTCGTTTGGGCCGAACCATCTGTACGTGTTCCACAGTCCCCAGGACTACGCCAAGGCGATGGCGTCAGGTGACAAGATCGAGACGCCCACGTTCGACACCGCCCAGGAGGAAATCGCCAAGCAGTCTGGTCTCATGACCACACCCACTGACGGCATGTCGAAAGGTACGATGCCTGAGAGGGAAGGCTAATTATGCAGTAATTTGGACGATGATTGCAAATCAAACATGAGCTGTGTTTGAATTGCAAGCCATGTAAAAATGTTAATAGTTGTGGCATAAGTGTAAAGTGGTTTCATGGTTTTTCAAATCAGTCACTTTATCAACCCCTAAAGTTAGCACTGTGGATGGGCTTAAAGCTTGAGTTGATGAGTCTGTGTACACAAATATTTTTGTCCAGTTTTCAAACAACATATTAAAAAAGATTTTCATGTCTGACGGCATGTCGAAAAGTATGGGGATGGAGAGGCTTATCACATTGTAATTTGGATGACGATTGCAAATCAGACATAAATGATATAAGCTGTCTTTGTGTCAAAATGTAAAAATGTTAAAAGGTCGTGGCATTAGTTTTGGAAGGGTTTTATGGCTCAAGAAATCAGTCACTCTAACCACCACCAATGTAAGAACTACATGTAAGGCATGGGCTTAAAGCTTGAGTTGATGGGTCTGTTACACAAAAATATTGTTTCTTTTCAAGTTTTTAAACAACATATTAAAAAATATTTTCTTTTTTTCCTCTTGCATTTAATTAAAGACTTTTGTGACAACAACCATAAAATACAATATCCACATGTACATATAGACAGCACAAGATTATGTTTGCTTAAAAATAACATAAGTACCCGTATATAGAGTATGAGCATCTTCCTTTTAAAATAAAGCAAAGATTGTCCAACAATAGGTTGTCCTATCAACTGTTTGAAATGTATGTGTTTTTATTTCAACTTTGCTGTTAAGTAAACATCAATGTTATTTCATATTCATCCTAATGTAACCTAGTGTATGTTGGCCTACAGGGATGAGTAAAGGTAGGTACGGGCCATGTTTTGGATGAACTGGTGGAGCAACACAGCAGTCTGGTCAAGAAATTATAATTTTATCACTTCTGATCAGTTAAATTCATAGTTCGGGCAAGATTTGCTTAACAAATGCCATATGGGAAATTTGCTTCAGTAAATCAAAGAAAAACCTTAAAGGAATCAGAAAGGCTGAGAAAAACTGACTCTTATTTGAAATCCATTTCTGGCATTAAAGGCAAAATATATCACTTGTCTATATGTTTAACAAGATATAACTGCCTCTTTTGATAACTTGTTAATGCTGTGCTAGAAAAAGGCTATTGCATGCATTCATGGTATGTTTCTCCTAATCAAACATAGTAACACACATAGCATTGGTGTGATGCAAGGAGAACAGACAATGAAGTAGATGAAGGGTTGCACCCCGGACTGCTGTGGTGTCCCCTGATTCAGGACATCAAGATTAGTTGACTGTGATTGTGTGTTCGCGCTAACTGCTTCAATCAAACTGTCGTTTGATGCACATTGATCAAAGTGTTATAAAACATCAACATTAAATTAAGAATTGACACAAATTGTTATTTCTCTTATGAGAGTACAAAATTTTTGGTCTAAAATATAGTTGAAACACATTGTTTCTGATTTTAATAAAATATTGATAATTAGATCACAGTCACCGCCTTATAATTACTGAATTGCTTCTTATAATAATCTGACTGCAGCTTATGTTAAGTTTAGTGTGACGTTCATGTGCTTCCTTGTTGTGTTGAGAAAATGAGCTTTCCTTGATGCTGGGATTTCTTCTGTATGATTATGAATTTTCACAGAGCCTAATATTTGTTTATGCCTTACAGTCACATTTTAAGTTATACCACTAAGAACGTTTTTGTTTACAATGACAAAGCTTACTTTTACACGCGAAAACCTATGTTGAAAAATGTTAACTCTTACATGCCAATGTTTATCACAGATGCTTAAACCTACTCTTGTTTGCTATAAACCCCATGTTTTGTAGCTTACCCTCACCATATATTAGCTGGTGTTGACCAGGATGTCTCACTCTACATGTCATACCTTACTCTTCTTAAACTGTTACATTGTGTAAAACTGACACAATTATTTATTAAAACAACATGTCTGAAATCGTATCTTTGTTTCTGTAGTAAAAATATAAAGTTATGACTGTCTTCTCCATAAGAGATGAATATTGGTGTAAAAGAGATGTGCCCAACTGGGTTCAGTTGAAATCTAAACCAAAAATACTGTTATTTTGTCAAATGTGTGTTGATTTTAACAAAATAAACCTTATGTGTATTATCAGATTCATGTACAAACACTGAACTGATTTAATCCCTGCTTGATAATAATTATTTCCCTTGCACTGATCTCAACAAGTATGCCAAATTCCATGATCTCACAACCACACTTAAATGGTTACCTCCCTTGGGTTAAACTTAAATATCAGTGTAGATTGTTTCCCTTTGTACATGATTCATGTGTTACCTCCCTTGCTGTGACTGTGGTGGTTGTCTCCCCTGCAGACGAGGCCCTGCTGCAGGAGGACCTGGTTCAGATCCTGCCGATGGTTGCCGAGGCCAACGCCATGGCTGAGGAGCTGGGCAAGGGGGTCAAGTTTGAGATCAGCCTTGTGTCGCCCCAGGCACGCGGACACAAGGACGGAAGGACAGAGGTAAGTCAACATGCTGGTTGCTCATAGTACACTTAAATGACTGACTCACTCTGTTTATGGTTCACTTCAACCAAATTCCGGCCAATATGATTATCATTTTTTCTTTTATCCTATCCTTTTGGATATAGTCAGGTCAGTTGTTAAACTTCATTTAAAAGTATTCATACAAAATAGGCAAACAACAAAAAATATTTTTGAAAATCAGTCAAACAAATGAATTCCAAATGATTATGCCATACCATATTGCAATTCTGACATATACCTAACATTTATTAACAATTTTATGTATTCCCTGTAGGTGATGGTGAAGATGGTGGCCACCGACGGGAGCGGTAACGACTGGCTATGGGACAGGAACAAGTTCATCAACCGCAAGTACATCATGCAGGAAATGTACGCCAACTTCGTGGAGGGGGACGAGGATTGGGACCTCCCACAGGTAGGCTGCCCACCACTCTTGTCTGTTGTTAGATAAATGATATTGATAGTTTTACGTAACCTTGGGATGAAATGGTCTTTAATCTTTAAATGTCACACCTTGACTAAAACTTTCCTTAATAAGTAATAGCATTATGTTCAGACTACATGTTTGCGTAGATATTGTACCAAAATATGCTTGATACCTATCTTTTGTTATAAATTATATGTTTTCATGTTAAAGCACCTTACATTCAGCCCACATGGATTCACGTGTGGACTTTAAATGAGTTCATATTAAATAAGTCAATAATGACATGCTTGTAAAATGCTGATTTGTGTTAATATATGATGACATTCCTCTTTCCGCTGCATCCATGACCTAGAACCATGCTGATGATTACAAGTGTTGATACATGATGACATTCCCCTATTCTCCCCCTTGTCCAGGACCGGGACCCATTCTGGGAGCCAGCTGACGTAGAAAAGCTGATCGGAACATGTCACGTGCTACTGCAGTCGCTCGCATACAACATTGACCTACAGGAGAAACTTGTCATCTCAGACTTCAAGGTGACCTTATAATACATAGTGACTATTTTATACAATGATTTGTAAAAGCTCTGCATATCAACTCTTTATTTATATTTCGTCTAGAAAGGCTTTACCAAAGCTATACTTCAACACTTTTTAAATACATTTTTGAAAATGAAAAATATAATAATGTACATATAAAATATGTACATAATTATGTGGGCATACAATGCTGTTAATTTCTGATGTTGGACTATCTTGTTGCTACTTTGAATGATCACGCTGTTTTTGCCTGCCCATCTAGGGTCATGATGTAGGTCATGTGGACGTGGCTGTCATCCCGTGTACCAAGGACTTCTCACCTGTGTCCGAAGACGACTTTGTGGAAGATCCAAAAGAACTGGTGGGTACTTACATTATTGATTGATGTTATAGATACTGTTAGTCAGATAGTACCTAATACACTTGTACATGGCAAAAAACACCTTTAAATCCTTCATTATTACACGGTTACAAATCAAATTGATTTCTAGATATACCGGCATTCTACACTCATTTTTGTAGTCTTAGGTTCTTCAGTTGTAAAAGCTGATATTGATAAGGGTTTAAAATCTGATGCTTTTAAACTTTGAAATAAAACTCTTCTTTTTACCATAAGCTTGTGTTGAACATGTGATTATTGCTTCTGTTACATTGCAGATTGGCAAGCCACTGTTCTGTAAGATCAGCATACTGGCTGCCCAGGGCCTGCCTTCCAACATTGACAAGGTATGTGCTGTGTCAACTTTAAACCATCTTGCTCAAAATATCCGCATTTTGCCTCAACAAATAGCAATGATTTTCCCACAACTTTTCATAAAAAGTTGCAACCACAATGTTTATGCTAAAATTGCATACACTACTAGTCAAGTCAAGTCATCATAGTCTTCTAATGTCAATATACATTGCCTGGTCATCTATTTAGAAGTCTTGTTATGCTCCCCGAAAAATTTCGGGGGAGCATATAGTCGTCGCCTTGTCCGTCCGTCCGTCAGTCAGTCAGTCCGTCCGTCCGTCCGTCCGTACGTCCCATTCGTGTCCGGCCCATAACTTCGTTATTTGAAGTCGGATTTTAAAACTATTTTACAGAAATGACCACCATGTTGAGACGACGTGT
>Ga0224511_10004078_pt1 | contig 10880 bp, 4 predicted proteins | sample SF_May12_sed_USG_2_FD_169988 | JGI IMG/M metagenome (GOLD analysis project Ga0224511, IMG submission 169988) | Sediment microbial communities from San Francisco Bay, California, United States - SF_May12_sed_USGS_8_1 | ecosystem: Environmental > Aquatic > Marine > Sediment | place: USA... | reverse complement strand
GGCTAATTTGTTTTACAAAGTTATCCTTTGTGTCCAAAGACGTGCGACTATGATTTCCAAGTATACGCTAATCCTTTCATTGGTGAACGGATAATTAATATTTAAAAATGGGAGTCTGGCATAATGTTCATTTAACATACATGTTTTATTGTTGAAACAATTTTAGCCATGAATAGCATTTATGTCTTAGAATACCCTTAATTTATTATGTTCATGTTCACATTGTTTGATTTGTAACTATATGGATTAAATACCACACAAATGGATACCCAGATTTAGGTTTTATTTGTTACTGAGAGTTTAGAAATGTAACTTGTCTATTCTCTGTATAACAAAACAACGGGTTAAGGTCTATTATAAGGTGGACTGGCAAACTCATGATCTGTACGTATAACCAAACATATATGCTCCAATATAAAAAAAACCCACATCACATCAACATTGCTTCCCTATTGGTCAGAACATACACTTTTTTTTCCATACATGAAAATGTCCTAAATTTAGATACAATGTCATATATGCTATTTTATTTAATTTTAAACACAATATAATGTAAAGTTCAATGCTTGATGAAGTAAATACATATAAATGAATCCTGTCCTTGTTTCTATGAAATTCAGTATACTGACATATTCAACGCAACCACAATTTTTGGGGGAACCAATGGTGTTGTTGTATCGAGAATTCACTGTAGTAAGATATAAAAACATTTCTTGTATGCAGGAATGGAGGCCATATGGCGGTGTGAGGTGGAGGACTTCCCGGCATTCATTGTTGTGGATGACAAGGGGAACGATTTCTTCAAGGAATGGCAGGTCGAGTAGCCTCCCTTGGATTGGTGGACATCAAAGCAACTTACACTGTGACGTTTTAAAAGAAATTTGAATATTTAAATAATAATAGATAAGTGAAATTTGTTGCAAATTGGTGTAAGATAATAAACCTCACTGTGGTGAAAAATATATAAAATAGTGAAATGTGTGTGTTCATTTATTTCACTGTAAATAATAGATGAAAGAAACTGAATTAGAATGCAGAATATATCCTTACAGTAATTTGTGTATATTTTGGCTTTTGATGCTTATTGTTTTTATCACAAAGACAGTAACTTCTTCAAAGATGCTTGTGGTATTAATACTTTTTGTTGCAATAAGCCGAAGTTAAGATACAAACTCTTATGATTGCCTTCTAGAAATAGAATGCTACTGTTGTTCACGTTATAGGGAATATATAAGTAACTGTAGTTATAATATAATTGTCAGGGGCAATATTCATAAAACACTTCAGGGAATAACTGAAGTTAAGGGGAAACCTTGGCTTCGATTAGCAAGAAAACCAAGGGAACATTGCACATTTTAATTATTATGACAGGTTGCAAATCCAATTCTGTGTACATGTAAGTCTGTTTTCAAATAATCGCAAAAACAACCACAAAGGGACCTTGGGGAAATTTCACTTCTTAGATTTTTACCTTAGGTGCGTTATGAATATGGGCTCAAGTCTAGTGCTGCTTTAATTTACCTCATTCAAAAGTGTGCTTACAGTACCAGTCTAACAGAATGTCTTGGTACATTGACTGGTTTACAAGTACCAGTCTAAAATAGTGTCTTGTTACATTGACTGGTTTACAAGTTTTGCTTTTACATTCAATTTGTTACATTGACTGGTTTACAAGTTTTGCTTTTACAAGACTATTATTATTGTTTCCAAATTACTAGTGTTTTAAATAAAGACTTACAATTGCTTGTTTTGCTTATACTGATTCTTATTTACAGAACATTTCTGTGCTAATGTTTGTAATCTTGTACATGTATAAGATTCTACCTATTAAACCATAATAAAAATCTTAAATAAAATGAAGTATGATTTTGATAAACATAAACTATTTCATTATATTAAGTTGCTTTGTTGCTATGTGACACAATGTTTTTAGTTTTTATCTCAACCTGATTAAATAATAAACAAAAACAAACAGTTGTTTGTTTCTAAATGTTTTATCAAACAAACATACAGTTTTTGGTTCAATATTTAATAACAAAATGAGGGGCATTCATAAAGTTTCCGTTTTACAATAGGAAAACGTACACATGGTGATATATATGTATTTCAAATACAAAATATCAGATCAATACATGAAATTTCCACCTATTTCCACATACTTACAATAAATTAAATAGAACAAGATAAAGCGCCATGGTGCAGTTTACAACGTTATTTTAACGTTTCCAACGTCAACAAAACAAATGCTTTTAAAAGTACTCGCCGTGAAGCGCTAAGCATGTCCCATGTCTGTGTATCCATTTAGCGAACACATCGCTGTAATTAACCTATCAACAGCCCGCCCAAAATGGCGTCTTGACGGACCAGCTTTGTCGGGCCATCTATTGTATTCACTTCTCAATCATGCCTATGCAAATCGCTATCACCATCACCTAGTCCGATAATTGGTCAGTGATATTATAATGGAGTCCTGATTTGGCTTTCATATTTTAATAAGTATTCAGGCAAGCGATGCGTAAATTATGAAGATCAGGACAGAAGGGCGGGCTGTCGATAGGTCAATGGGTAGCTCGTATAAGTTATTATCCTATTTCATTAGATTACGGTGAATAACAGGACATCCAATGCGCTCACATTAATCTGTATTATATAATAAGCTTTTAAAGCAAAGAAATGTACAAATACTCCGTATATTATTGAACACAACTATGGGAAACAATGTCACTCGGATTTCTAGTAGCAATATTTTAAAACATTAGATACAACATGCAACACTATCATGATCAAATGATGAAATGAATTTTTTTTTAATTTTTTGTGCACAAGCTGCCTAGTTGGCTACCAGCTGCATTGATCTTCGAACGATTAACAATACTTTTACAAATGGACGTAGGTTCATTATATACAAACTATATTTACACATATAATAGGTCATATGGCATTTAAAATGTGCCCAGCAAACAGTTTATAAACATTGTAAGTGTAACACTGAGTAATATAAATGTCTTTGGTGTAAATATTCCATTTGTGCCGCATGTGACGCCCTCGTAGCAAATTTCTGTTGTGGATGGATCTATCCGTAACTGTCCACCTAAAAGCGCAAAAAAATGTTTATTTTGGAAATTTAAATACATAATGTACATGATTACACGCGGAGTGAAAAGAGGCTATTATTACTGGTATATACAGGAACTTGGAGTGCCTTGACTGACAGTCAAGATCTGACCTCTTTGTTCAACACAGTGACATTTTTAACTGAGAAAAAAGAAAGCCCTCAGGAAGCACAGCCTCAGTTTTATTGATGATGTTCATCAATGGTAATGCAAGATGCAACATCACTGATGCCCCCTAGCGGAACTATATAAAAATTTAAAACACAACCTACGATGTGGTACATAACATGTTTGACAATTTGAATTAAAAAAAAACAACTTGTGAAGCAGCATTGCGAGATCATGGCACCGTAAGCATTGAAATCTTGTACAAGCATCTGGTATAACATCTATACCAAATGTAGAAATCAGTAGACCTGTCGATTCATGTCAGATTGCATTGAAGCTTATAAGAATTGTAAAGAAATTGAATGGGGTCATTGCACCACTCCCTCCAGCGCTTACATTTGGGAGGGTGACCCCCACTCCCCCTATAGGTACGCAGTATTCAGGTAGGGGGGGGGGTGTTAGACAGTACGCAGTACTCAAAGGTCGTTCGAAAAAATCCTGTTATTTCGTAGGCAGACATTAAGTTTACTTTAAAAAGGTGCATTTTTTTTCATCAAGAAACACAATAAACGTGACATTTAAAGTTAAATAACTTTTGTTTGCGCGCTCACGCATTATTTCATTTATAAGAGGTGGATAATGGAACAATATATCGAACAAATGCAACAAAACTAACGCTTGCTTTGCATGTCACAACTTTTAACTTATCTTTTTTAACTTATCTATGTATATGGAAATGCTAAAAATGGTCATTTTTGTTGTTAAACGGTACGCAGTACGCAAGGCCAAAATAGAGCAGTGCGTACTATGCAGACTTAATATAAAGGAGGAGGGTGTCATCCTCATTTGGTCTCACATCTTAAACAACGAAAACTACCGAACAAATACCGGAACTACCCGAACAATACCGGATATCATCGAAACGTACCGAGAATGGTAAAGTAGATGGGCGGGGTCATGGCGCCATCGCCGCCAGCGCTGACGCCCTGTACTCGCATCTCATAGACAGTCTTCTGTTGTAGACCTTGGATAATCACCTCATTCTAAAACAGTTTTAGTATAAATTCAATTCAGAAATACCATAATGTGGATTAATTTTAAGGATTGTAAATACTGTTAATGACTAAGCATTGATTCTTATTTGTTGAACATTGATGCAATGTTTAAACATGATTTTAAAGATATAACGCGTGCGTGGTTTTGAATACGTTGCGGAACACGTTAGCACTTCCAAACCCCCAAGTGGTATGACTCAACTAGCTTCCGGAAAATAGTATTCATTTCCCAAATCTATAGTTCTAATCCTTTTTGCGTTCTATATATTTAGTTTTTTTAGCTGAAAAGTTTTGTTAATAATTCTTTGAGAAATGAATTGAGAATGGTAAAACATTTTAAACATCTCAGACAAAATATAAGTAATGATTCTCATTTTTTGTGCGGTTTGTGCAGTTTGAACGGGCACAAAAATGAGGATCATTCCTTAATTGCTTACCTGAAGAAGGTCACTCAATGTCTCGTTGGAGTGGTAGATGTCGGACCCCACATCCCACCACCGAACCTGTACGCCCACATGCCATTTAATACATTATCAAAATAAAAAGTGCATTCACATGTATGTGCATTTTACACATTTTTCTTAAACATAGACAGATGCGATAAGTTTTAAAATCTTTCAAAAATGAAACAGTCATAATTAGTTATACTAACATTACCAATATCAAACTAAACGTTATTTGAAACCTAATGTGTTGCTGCAAACCCCGCTGTCTATTTTAGGTTAGAAATAACCCAACACATTTCTTTTTAAATGTCTTCTATGGCAGTGTACCTCGGTCACTAGAGTTCTGTGTAAACCCCGATACTAGAGTGATACAAACCGTGTCGCCCTGCCACGACCCCGTGTCTTACCATATAGCCAGTGATGACTTCCTCGTTGATGCTGGTCATGACACCCTGCCAAGACCCCGTGTCTTACCTTATAGCCAGTGATGCCTTCCTCGTTGATGCTCCTCATGACGCCCTGCCACAACCCCGTGTCTTACCTTATAGCCAGTGATGACTTCCTCGTTGATGCTCCTCATGACGCCCTGCCACAACCCCGTGTCTTACCTTATAGCCAGTGATGACTTTCTCGTTGATGCTTGTCATGACGCCCTGCCACAACCCCATGTCTTACCATATAGCCAGTGATGACTTCCTCGTTGATGTTGGTCATGACGCCCTGCCACAACCCCAAGTCTTAGCTTATAGCCGGTGATGACTTCCTCATTGATGCTCGTCATGACGCCCTGCCACTACCCCGTGTCTTACCTTATAGCCAGTGATGACTTCCTCGTTGATGCTCGTCATGTCGCCCTGCCACTACCCCGTGTCTTACCATATAGCCAGTGATGACTTCCTCGTTGATGCTGGTCATGACGCCCTGCCACAACCCCGTGTCTTACCATATAGCCAGTGATAACTTCCTTGTTGATAAAGGTCATGACGCTCTGCCACAACCCCGTGTCTTACCATATAGCCAGTGATGACTTCCTCGTTGATAAAGGTCATGACGCCCTGCCACAACCCCGTGTCTTACCATATAGCCAGTGATGACTTCCTCGTTGATGCTCATCTTGATGCCCTACCATGACCCTGTGTCTTACCTTATAGCCAGTGATGCCTTCCTCGTTGATGCTGGTCATGATGCCCTACCATGACCCTGTGTCTTACCTTATAGCCAGTGATGACTTCCTTGTTGATGCTGGTCATGACGCCCTGCCACAACCATGTGTCTTACCTTATAGCCAGTGATAACTTCCTTGTTGATAAAGGTCATGACGCTCTGCCACAACCCCGTGTCTTACCATATAGCCAGTGATGACTTCCTCGTTGATAAAGGTCATTTCGCCCTGCCACAACCCCGTGTCTTACCATATAGCCGGTGATGACTTCCTCGTTGATGCCTGTCATGACGCCCTGCCACAACCCCGTGTCTTACCTTATAGCCAGTGATGACTTCCTCGTTGATGCTGGTCATGACGCCCTGCCACAACCCCATGTCTTACCTTATAGCCAGTGATGACTTCCTCGTTGATGCCTGTCATGACGCCCTGCCACTACCCCGTGTCTTACCTTATAGCCAGTAAAGACTTCCTTGTTGATGCTGGTCATGTCGCCCTGCCACAACCCCATGTCTTACCTTATAGCCAGTGATGACTTCCTCGTTGATGCTGGTCATGACGCCCTGCCACAACCCCATGTCTTACCTTATAGCCAGTGATGACTTCCTCGTTGATGCTGGTCATGACGCCCTGCCACAACCCCATGTCTTACCTTATAGCCAGTGATGACTTCCTCGTTGATGCCTGTCATGACGCCCTGCCACAACCCCGTGTCTTACCTTATAGCCAGTGATGACTTCCTCGTTGATGCTGGTCATGATGCCCTACCATGACCCCGTGTCTTATCTTATAGCCAGTGATGACTTCCTCGTTGATGCTGGTCATGACGCCCTGCCACTACCCCATGTCTTACCTTATAGCCAGTGATGACTTCCTCGTTGATGCTGGTCATGACACCCTGCCACAACCCCGTGTCTTACCTTATAGCCGGTGATGACTTCCTCGTTGATGCTCGTCATGACGCCCTGCCACGACACCCTGACACTGTTAGGCCCGTTCGTTTCTATGTGCACCAGATGAGGGTAATTCAACGGCGCTTAAAGGGGATAAGAAGCACCACATGAAGGTTGTTTAAGGGAGCTTAAAAGGGGATATGTCTGATCTTTTTATCAAATACATTTATTTTGTAAATATCTAAAAATATGGTTATTTAACATCTAATAGAATAAACAAATACCGAAGCACGTTTGGGGATTATGAAATTAGGGTTATTGTGACTTATTTAAATAGACTTCTTACCTTACCTCACCTTACCTAAGTACAAAATATACGAAGATGGCGCACAATTAATGTACTTTTAGTGTGTTATTTAGTTATTATGTGATTTTGTTACCATTGTTAGCAGTTTCTCCATATCTCCATTCGCCTTTTGGACCACGACCAGCAGAATTGAACACCTTTAACGATATTGAAATATGTTTAATATTTCGTTCTAGCATTTACTTAGTATATACAATGTAGTTATACAGAAGCTAAAAAGAAAATGAATTGCTTTGATCTCGACTTTTTTTGCGAGAGAATATTGCAAATGCTGGTACTTAGAAGTATTAAAATTGCAAGTACCGGTAGTAACTATACTTTTATATTGACCAGACCCTCTAACCTGTAACCGGAAGTAGAATGCGGAGTTCGGCTCAAGGTCGATAAGTAGGACGTTGTCCGTCTGTCCGTATATGTTGCGCGTGCGCAGATTGGAAATTTCACATCCGGTCATTGGGTTACAGCCGATGTCATCCCAGTAATACTGGACCTAAAACGTACTGGGTGTCAATTTTATTCAGTCATTTTCTTATTGCCGTGTATAAAACGTTAAATATATCAATCTCAAATTAGGCGCGCTAAAAATGTCATAAATACACTTCAATTCAAAGCACTTAAAACATAAAGGTCTGCTCCTTGAAATTTAAATAGTTTAATAAAACTCACTAATTGTGCGGTGGTTATCCCATATTAGTGAGTTTTGTTAAAATGTCTAACATTAACAATCCATTAATTAATTTATTGACTTAATTAATGAACGATATATTAATCACTTAATGAAACATTATAAATTTATCTACATTAACATTTATTTACTTCAACGTTAATGTTATTAATGCTAATAATTGACGGGGAGTTTGAATAACAAATGAAATTGTACCACAAAACAACCGTACCGTATACCCTTCTACCCGTCCGTTCATGTGTTCGCGATCATCCGGTATGGGGTCCCACAGCAGCTCGACGGCTGATATGTTAATACCATTTACGCCAGTTATCATCGGCACAACGTCGGGCACTTTAAGGAAACAATTTAATTTAAACTTATTTATTGAAGGTCGATTGCGAAGCAAGTTATCCCATTTTATATTGTCTTTCTAGTCTTTAGGTCGGTCGAAAACAACATAAGTTCTTATTTGATAAAAGTAGGTGTGTTCGAAAACAAAAGGGAAGAACAAGTGTACTGTACATTTTGCATTCTTTAAACAAAACAATACGACTTGTACACAATAGTTACAAAATGGCAGTACGTTCTGCAACAAAATTACAAATTCAAACACACAGTCATGGATTGTCAAAGAACGGACGCACATTATGTAGGAATAACAAAAACATTTCGAGGGCTTGGTGCAAAACTATTGTAACTACCTCATTTTATATAATAAGTTACAATAGTTTTGCACCAAACCCTCGATTTGCTAAAACATAATAAGATTTAATCCATGTTCTTACTCGCCATGGCGGAGTACACCGACACCGTGGTAGAGTTAGGACCGTCTCCCAGGTCATTGTACGCCCCCACAATGACGTCATACGGCAGATAGAAGTTCTCAATGCCGACAAGGGCCGAGTACTCACGGACTGTTCCCGGTAACTGAACCTGAAAATGTTAAAACCAAATCAAAATAAAACTGGCATTTGAAATCAAATGTTATAATTTACGGAAAAAAGCTGATATTAAAATGTCTAGCGGTTACGGTAGAGGATTGGTAACTTAAAATATAATTATATACTTACATGTATTACGTATATTAGATACTTGTTGATTAGTTGTTGATTAGTTGTATTCAATTTAAAACTGTTAGGATCAGTTGTTTTATGAATAAGTGTGCGGGAATAAGACATGTAACGACAACGCAACGTCAGTTAAGAACACGTTAACGTACCATCATCCACTGGTAGCGTTCCGTCGTGTCGTTGCGTTTCCAGTACACCTTGTAGCCGATGCCCGCACCGCACTGCTCTGATTCTGGTAGAGGCTGAAATTCACATTGAGGGTCCAATACATAGCTCCGCAAAACTCCAATCTCTTCCCCTTTCTGTAGTTCTCCATTGTTCGTGTGATAAGGTTTATCACAAACAGGAAGTAAACTATATTTTATTTCAACTAGGTCAATCATAATCCATTGGATTAAAATTGACCATGTACTGTTATAAAGGATTTCTATCCTTTACCGTAGTTAACTTACAAAATGGAACTAGTACAGTAAAGAAATAAGAGGGACACATTTCAATATTCAATATTTTTGCCCCTTTCACGCACACCAATTTTGTGTAATAACTTCCAACCATTTTTAAAAGATTAAGAAGTGTTAACTTAACGAATAACTGATTAATACCAGAACAGAATAATCATATAATCTTGAGGTTACCATTGTAACACATTTATTATTTTAGATCAAAGATTTAAGAAGAGATAAGTAGATAGGTCTAGAAAATATAGTTTACATCAAAATATAAATTGAAGAGATGTTCAAAGAAAAACTGTTGTAAACAATGTAGACATATCGAGTTTAAGGGCACCGTGTCAAAATGGCAAAAACAAACACATAGAACAGCACAAAACACGCCCAGCCACAGGACGTAACAGACCTTCAGAATAAACTATTTAAAAAACTTACATTGAAGTTTACACGAAACATTAATATTAACATAACTTTTGAAAACAAAAAACGCATTTATTGTGTCATTGTTTTGTAACCCACCGTCCAGGATATGTTGAGTGTCCCGACTTTTCCGTCCCCGCCACCGACGTCTAGCGGCGCTCTGTACGGTACCGTGGGCCATGTCCGAGCGTACACTGAAACATGATGCCGTATAGGAATAGTGGGGTTCTCCACATGTCAACACGACCCACGATGTATCGACAAAACGCTTAAAATGACGTCCGGTGCTCTGACAAATGCGGTGAAGCATGTTACGTCAAACATTGCACGTGCGCGTAACCAAAATACACACAAAATTCAGTCTTATGATTGGCCCAAATGCCGTTGTGCATTATGACGTTACGTAATTTTCCGCCTTCTGTTTGAATAAAACGTCATTTCGGATGACGGGTTGTCGATACATCCAATTTTAAAGGTAGGAGAGAAGCTGTTTTGAAGTCCTGAATATTTTGTTAACTTAATGAACCTAAATTGTAACTGCAAACGTTTTTCAAGCAAAATCCTGTGTTGATTTTGTACGTTGAGAAGAAAAGAACTGCCTTCGAAAAAATCTTTGTCTTGGTATTTTCACCAAATAAATCTGAAGTCGATCGAAATCTTCCAATGACAAGACATTCTCAGCTTGGGGAAATACTATAAAAGTTGCATTTGGAATTTTACAAACTTACGCGAGGGGCTGCTCGCGGACGCCCCACGGCCAAAGTGGTTGATCGCGCGCACCCGGAACCTGTAACTTGTGTTCGGCACGAGCGTAGTAAGGGTTGCTGAACGTTGATCCGGCCGAATACCCGCGTCTGAGGCGTTCTGTCTCGCTTCCGCATCCGGTATACCTGTAAATTTCAACGTGTTTGTTATCCAATCAGAACGTCGTATCTTTATCTCCGCATTAATATGCCATGGTCAGGCGCCATAATGGTATTACCTGCAGAAACACTTTAAATTGTTTAAACGCATAAGGTTTGTAGATAAAGACTGAGGTGAGGTAATTTTACGGATAGTCAGGAAATGAAAAATAAATGTAGTTTTAAATAAAGCCTTAAACTTACTGCTTGATATAATTTTCCACACCC
>Ga0224511_10004077_pt1 | contig 10880 bp, 10 predicted proteins | sample SF_May12_sed_USG_2_FD_169988 | JGI IMG/M metagenome (GOLD analysis project Ga0224511, IMG submission 169988) | Sediment microbial communities from San Francisco Bay, California, United States - SF_May12_sed_USGS_8_1 | ecosystem: Environmental > Aquatic > Marine > Sediment | place: USA... | reverse complement strand
CCCCCCACACACAAAATGTCAAATCCTGGATCCGCCACTGGTTTCTGTCGTTAAACAGATTTTGATGAGAAGAAGAAATTATTGATGTGGTAAAACTATTTTGTTAAACCAAACAAATAATAAAATTGAACGGTGTCATGTATAACAACCATTTTTTTTATTTAATAAATGAGTGAGCTCCCGTTTCGATGACGTCTTTGTTCCGTCTGTTGAGTTGTTGCCGTTGCCAAAACCCTCTGTTTTGGTGACGCCCTCCGAGGTCGTGGTGTGACAGTAGACACAAGTTGCGACGCCTGCTCTTTAACACTTTTCTTTAGACTGCGGATTTCATTTTCATAATGTTCAAACTTTTTGTTAAGCCTTTCTTCCAAATCCTGAGCAACATTGTTGTTACCAAGGACAGAAAATACCGTCGCAACATTTGGAATACCTATCAACACACTTTTTTGTAAAACAATCATGGCTTGGTGAACAAATTGACAAAGCACTGTCATATGTTACTTGAATCACGACAGGGACTTTTTATCTAGTATTCTGACCTAATCTTGCAGATTCAAGCCACAGAGGGACAATGCCGTGCCAATGGCTTCTATTATAAACAAAACATGCCATTTGGTAATAATTGTTAAATTACACTACTTTATTTAGGCAAGACTTAAAGGCCCTTATCTTTACGATAAGATTTTGAGTATTTTTGTATGATATTTTTTGTATAGCAATTATCTGATAAACAATATAAATATAGTTTGTTATTTTTGTAAACCTCCTTTTTATAATTATTTTGAATCTAATTCAATTTTGTAAATTGCTGCTTTTGCTCTTTGATAAGGTAAACTTTAACAAATAGGGTTCTTTCCAAGATCGTTGTTAGCGGCAACTGAATTCATTTAAATTCTCCACTTAGTCCATAATCCTTTAAAACATTTTATTTACTTCATTTCTTGTTTTCAAGGTTGTTTCATTAGGCGAAAACCTTTCAAACCATTGTGGGCGTCAGTCGGCGTAATTTCCATTCCAAATCTGTATGTCTGTCACAATGCGTGCCGAACCAGCAGCGTACTCATTTCGACTATTAGGCATAACAAAGAACCGGATATTTTGTTGCATTCACCTGTGGACTTATGCACTACGACAATCAGTTCTATTATGATTGGTTCTAGACAACTACCACTCTCTCCATAAGATATTCTTTCAGTCGGTATACATGCAGCGAGGGAATACGGCTCAGTGGTAAAACACTCGACTGCCGACCCAGGAATTGCGAGTTCGATCCCCCTCACTCTAAGTAAAATTACTAAAAGAAGATATGTACTGGTTCTTCCCAGGTATCAGTGCTTTACACTGAGCACGTTAAAGAACCACTAATAGAAACTAACTATCTGTATGCCCCGACCCCTAATGGGCAAAGCCCGAGTGCGTCGCTATACAAAAGCAATACCCCCTCCCCTATACATGCTGTGAAAATGTTTCTGCCTCGGATGGTGCTGTTTCTACCGGTGTCTTCAGGGTCGACACATTGTTTTGCAGCTCTTCACGTTACGTTTTAACAAGATTTACATGGTAATATGCATGGCACAGAATTAAAACGTTAATAACTGTTTCAAATAATAAGTCATCTACATGTAAATAATCTAAATTGACACTTAATTCATTGGGGTAGGGGAATGAAGAGGCGGGGCAGTTAGTAAGGTGCTCGTCTCGCGTTATCGCGGATCCACGGCTTTTTTTACTATTCTTCGTGAATAATTATGGTATGTATTGTAAGAATAAAAAAGTTATGTTACAATCAATAGTACATATCGAAATATAAAATTTAGCTCAAATATCGCATGAAGCCGTTTAAGACGAATGTCAATGATTTTTCTTTTAGTAAAAAGCGAGCAAAACAAAACGGACACGCAAACATTTTTCGGGTCCTCATATTTTTATTTTGTTATTGATACAGCAAAACGCCAGAGAAAGTGTTAGTTCTGATGATAGAGGTACCTTCGAGGGCCACGCCGCTAACACTTGAGTCCACTGCGACCCAGACACTCTCGCCCTGTGTACAGTGGATAATTACGGTGTTGGAGCCTTGGTTATTTACTAAAGAGATTGGGTAGACCTTTATGCTCGCCTGCAGAACTCCATTCTTTACTATCTTCAACCATATCAATCTGGAAAGAAAGTGTTCAGCAGACGCAGTGAAGAGGTAGGTGCCAGTAACTGGAACGGTAAAGATGCCTGTGTATTGGTTATAGGCGTTCCCATCGTTCAGCAGAATCCCTTTGTAAATGATGGTCTGGTCTGGTCCGAGATTGAAGAGGTGCTCGTTAAGATATGCGGAAAACGACGCCCTTGGAACAGTCACGTTTGATGGTTGCACTGGAAACAGAGTGAACACTGCTCTATTGCAAACGAAAATATTAGCGTAGTATGCATTACTTATAAATAGTAACGTTAACATTTAATTATGGTCTCATAACTATAAAACGTTTAAAGAATAATTAAACTCCTATCAATGTAGATAATTATAGAGTTGAGTTGAATATGCTTTTTATCGATGATGCAATACCAAGATAATTATATGCCTGCAAACAATTCAAATCGATTTTCTAAATATAATCTACTTCGAACAAACGTCGAATGCCAGTGTACACACAGCTATCTTTTGCCTAGGCATACCGTATTTTTGTTAGCGTATTATGCTTTTAAAGTTTTCAGTTTTAGATGCATTATCTACAGCAGGTCATTTTGTTTTGTGAAAACTGAAGGACCATTCCAATTGTCCATTATATATGCAAAAGTCTATACCAGTTGCTGACAACCTGATCATCATTTCATTTAACTTCAAGTCTTAAATGATTTAAGAGACGTTTTGACATGGGTTGCACTGGAAACCATTTTTGTTTCAAAAGTAAAGCACAAGTTCATAGGTAAAAGAATAGCACAAAAAGACTAACTCCATTTGCAATTTTATACTTTAAATGTACAACAAAACACCAGAGAAAGTGTTCGTTCTCAGTGTCGAGGAGCCTTCGAGCGATTCTCCGTGGTCATTTGAGTCTACAGCAACCCAAACACTCTCGCCTTGTGTGCATCTCATAATCACAGTGTTTGATCCCTGTGAATTATAGCGCACGGATGAATACTGGTATGGATAGATTTTTATGCTCGACTGCAGAACACCATTCTTGACAATTTTCAGCCATATCAAATCGTGGTTGACATCTTCTGCTGTGGCAGTGAAGAGATATGTGCCGGTAACAGGAACCGTGAAGATGCCGCTGTATTGGTTATAGGCGTTTCCATCGTTCAGGAGAATTCCTTTGTAAATGATGGTCTGGTCTGGTCCGAGATTGGCAAGGTTCTGGTCGAGGTAAACGGAGAAAGCGGCTTTTGACGTTGTCTGGCGAGCTGAAAACAATGCACATATCTTTCACTTGCCCAAAGCAAGTCTCGGTACTTAAGTCATCTTGCATGATACCTTTTTATGTTACTTTTGCATTACACCTGTATTGAATAGATGTTAGCAATCAGTTTGTTAGTTTACAAAATGGCACATTTAGACCCGATTGTAATTAACAAGGAGAGTTCCCGGTTATCTTCGTTTTAGTAAGAACGAGATTTAAAAACTAGGATAAACTACGTTAGAACTTAGTAAGGCCGGTATTCAATGTGTATGTATCAGCATCCGGATCCGTAAACATGTATCAGTATCCGTCCAAAGTATCTTCATATTTGAAATTTACGCACCGACAACATATTATGTATAGAGTAATTTAATCTTGAATCTAGTTTTTACCCGATATGTTGTAATTTCTGGAAATGAACCTTTTTATCTTAAATACGTACATTTTGCATGGGTACGATGGATTAGATGCAGAATATGCATTTCTTATGTAAATAGAAAACAAATGCGAGCTCGCCAATTAAACACAAAATAACAACTTAAAGATGCTAGGTCTGTATCGTTATACTCTTATAATTGGTCACAAATCTTGCAATATGTTAATATACTAAATAAATTAACATTGCATTGCAAATTTGTGACAAGTTATGTGTTTTGGACACAAAAGTTTAAACGCAACAACAACAAAAAAACAACAACTAAACAACCCTTGACGGAGCCGGAAATTTAACCCGGAACCTCTCGCACCCAAAGCGGTTGCGTTACCTCTGCACCACCGAGTCAACTGAGAGTAATGATTGTAGTCAAGCCTTTTAACTGTTTCGACGCAATGGGCTGAAACGTAAATAAACAAAGCCGAATTTGCAGGACACACATTTTCAACATATTAATTTCTTCTGTTATATTTTTACATGCATGTTAAACTATATTTGGCAGTTTCTTATATTTACGGGAGTAGGTTTGACTGCCCAAATATAGTTAAAATGTAAGATGTAAACAATTCTGACCTTAAAGATACAGGCATAGCATCTTTAAATAATACAGATAGCTTGTTGTTGAATGGTATTTGGTAATGGTGGGAAAACACCCTTCTGTGACACTAGTCAATGTCTTTTATTCCTAATCTTGCCATATACTGTCCTTATGTCATTCGCATCCGGATAAAATAGCTCACTGAGCCATTTTTCCTTATAAAGTGTACGGATAAAGATATGCGGATCCTGATACGGACACACGGTATAGCCCCAACGTCATTTGCAACTGGTTTATTATTATTTTTATCCGGAGACGATTATGCACATACACATGTACTGATACAAACGACAGTAATAGTCGTTTTTCAAAATGATTTTTTATCCGGATACGGATATGGGGATTCGGATCCGGACACGTGGAATAGCGGTCTCAGATATATTACTGTCACGACTGAGCAGTACTCCTTTGGCAAGCAAAGTCTTGGTTATATAATGAACTCAGGTTTGATAACTTCTGAGAAAGTTCGTTCAAACATTTTTGAGGTTCAGCATGTTTGATCCGAAGAGGCAATGATGGAATAATTAAGAATTAATAAGAAGTATTAAACTAACTGATGAAAGATATAGCAAAATCTTTACGAGTGAGCTCTCGTCTTGAAGGCATAATACTCTTCAATCCGTCTGTTGAGTTGCTGCTGTTGCCGATGCTTGTAGTTTTGGTGAGGCTCGACGAAGTCTTGGTGTCAATGTGGAAGCAAGAAGCGAGCAGCGACGCCTGGTCTTCAACGATGCTTTCCAGATGTTGGATTTTATTTTCATATTGTTCGAACTTTTTATTAAACCTTTCTTCTAATTCAAGTAAATCTTTAGCGACATTACCATGGACGTTTCCAGTCACAAAATTAACTATCACTATCGACACTAAAATCTTTAAAACCAACATGACTTTTTTCAAAGGAAACTGCTAACTGATTGACTGGGCACTTTATTATACAATATGAACCACGGCAGGCGGTAGTTTTATCTAACATTCTGACCTCGTTTTTACATTTTTTTACAAATTGCCGTAAAAGGAAAATGTCGTGTCTAGGTCGCATCTTCTACAATGGTCCAACTATTTATTAATGTTAGTAACAACATCGGATTTATGAAGACAAAACCTACAGTCACTAAAATCATTTTGATATGATTTTCAGTCAGATTTAAATCACCTTTAATAACAATCTGTTCAAAACAGATTTAAAATCGTCTAAAATAATTATATGCATTGTAGTATAAACTTATATTATATTTGTTGTTTTAATAGCATGCCTTATACAATCTAAAATAAATATATAATGTGTGTTAAATCGCTGCTTTTGCTCCTTGATTAGGTTAATGTTTTTACAACAAAAACAACAACAAAAAACGTGGTTTCTAATAGTGTGGCATTAATCGTTAAAGACGTACGAAACAAAATCCCGGATTAGAAAAACATGGGAAGATCGACCTTGTAAATGTTTAATTGTCGAAAGTACATGTATTACCCTGGGACTAAAATGCAGCCAAGTCTGGTGTCACAAAAAGTAATTTTTCTAAGATTAAATAGGTTTAAATGGTAGTATGTATACATTATGTAGAATTAAAATATATAATGATTATACGGGATACATGTACAAATTCAATCAAAACTGTTTAGTTTTCCTTAAAAGCAGGTAATTTTAATATACGTTTTTTGTTGTAGAACTTTGACGATATAATGCTGTTTGCATGAACACAACACTGCCTTATCGACGAGCATGATAGACTTTTGACCTTAGTGGCAAATGGCAAAACAATTAGAATTGAGGCCATTTTAATGCAGTCCGAACTGGAATCGTAAAATCACTATTACAAAAAATTCATTTCTGAAACTGATAATCACTTCTCATCACCCCGTTCATCTGTAAAGATGTTTCTTTTGAAAACGTGGTTGTTTGTTTTGTTTCTCAATTACAGTTGTTTAGCACAAACGAGCGCCATTCGCAAAGATGTTTCGTTGGATTTAGAGTTAAAATTGAATAAAAGTCTGGAAAAGGAGAGACACGGGTGTAAAGTGGACATTGATATTCTCAAAAGCGCGATGAATGACCAATCTAACCAAATTGCCTACCTATTCAATGTGATAGCTGCTATGGGCAACAACACGGTGCAACAGACAAACGGCAACCGCACTTCGCCTGAAAGCTATCAACACACGGCGGTGCTAGAACGACGGGAGATTCAGCGTAACATTTATTATTTTTTTCTTTACAAGCCATTGCTTATATGAATGCCAGCAGGATAGTCATCGTTACAAGTTTTAAAGTTGGTTGTTAATACGTGAAGCAAGAAAGTATGCAAAAAGGATCATCTTACTTATTTTAGCAGTCACTTAAAAGTGTTCAAGTATATTCAAATACATTTTCAACAAATTTTATCGATAATTAGTAAATTTACTAAAGAACCAAACACATTTTCAGTAATCAAACACGTCAAATACATTTTCCAGCACGCCAGGTAGTGACGAGGATTGCGTTCTCCGTTTACCTTAACCAGAACCTCAACAATCTCGGACCTGACCAGACCATCATTTACAGAGGGATTCTGCTGAACGATGGGAACGCCTATAACCAATACAGTGGCATCTTCACCGTTCCAGTTACTGGAACCTATGTCTTCACTGCGTCTGCTGAACACTATTTGGACAAAATGATATGGTTGAAGATCGTTAAAAATAACGTGCTGCAGACAAGCATCAAGGTCCACCCGTACGCAAGTAGAAACTCCCAAGGCTCCAACACCGTTATTATTCGATGTACACAGGGCGAGAACGTTTGGGTAGCTGTGGACTCAAACCACTACGGCGAATCCCTTGAAGGCTCCTCGACATTGAGAACTAACACGTTCTCTGGATTTTTGCTATATCAGTAGCAAAACAAGACCGGCTAAAGTGCAAACAATTTGCCTTAGAAAAATGAGTCTCTTTACTTGTTTTGCAAAAAGTGCATTGTCGGTTTTATCAATACATCAATAAACGAAAGCTTTAATCAGTTTATTTATTGTTCTATTTATTCAACATTTTTAAAGTAATGACAACACATACTATTGATTTCGGAAACATTTATTATACATTCAAACATTCTATGACGAGAATGAACTGTACTTAAAGCAATTTGTAATTGTTTGAAAGACCTAAGACATAAGTTGTCATAAATGTATATACATCAAGTATCCGTCATCTTCTTACGTCTATTGAAATTGGGAAAACGCGCCGGGACTTGTATATCTTAAGATACAATAAAAATAGTATTTGTCAGGGGTACTACTATCACTGCAGGAATATTTTGATTTGCCAAATGTTAGAATATTTTAAACGTTATACACGTATCTTGGATTTATTAATTATGTTGTTTCATACGGTCGTGCTTCATCCCAACTAGGATCAAACTCAATTAACAAAGAACAATCATTATGGTCTCAGTTCACAGATTTCTAATTAAACTGATGAAAGGGAAAGCCCTCAGGAAGCATAGCCTGCACGAGAAAACAGCAGCCTCGTTTCACAGCTGTCAACGCTTTTAGAATCTCTAAGGTGGGTAATGGACTCTCAACTACAAAATAAACTAGCACCCTTTTCCAGGTGTAGTAAAGCGAGAAAAAGACTTATCTGGTATGGTATACGTACCCCATTAATATAAGGCAAATGACATTATGTCCGTCAGACACACTTGCAGCACCATGACCAGTCCCATCTCCAGGAAGTTTCGGCCTAAGTATTTAAAAACATGTACAAAAATTTAATCCATTATAAAGAAAGAACCAAATGTCCTGTTATCATACGCGTCAAATACATTACGTCGGAAAATGACAAAATTCGCGTTTACGGCGTACCTCAACCAAAATCTCATCAATCTCGGGCCAGCACCAGACTTTTACCTACAGGGGTATCTTACTGAACGATGGGACCCCCTATAACCCAAACAGTGGCATCGTCACCGTTCCCGGCACCTATCTCTTGGCTGCGTCTGCTGAACACTACTTTAAAGGGTATGGTTAAAGATCGTTAAGAATGGTACCCTGCTTGTAAGCATCAAGGTCTATCCGCACTCTAGTAGAATTAAGCTACGCATAGTACCAACACCAACGATAATTCAGTGTTCTCTGGGCGAACATGTTTGGGTCACTGTAGACTGAAACTTATAGTATACCGTGAATCTCTTAAAGGCTCCTCAACATTGAGAACTAACACGTTCTCTTGGTACTTTCTGCATCAGTAGCAAAACATGACCCGCTACAGAAAAAGGGCCTCCATACATACTTTTCAAAACTATTTTTATTCATTAATTAAAAACCGAAAGCTTTATTGTCCTATTTATTCAACATCCTTCACAGGTTTACATCTGCATACAAAATACAGGCTTTGGAAACACTCACAAGTATAATACCGGTATACATTCAAACGTTCTATGACAAATGTGTGCATAAATCAACCATTCGTCAACTTCTAACGTCTATTGTCGTTGGGAAAACGCGCCGAGACCCAAACTTGTATATCCTGAAATAATAAAATTATTTTATGTATTTGTCCGGAGTCACTAGTATCATTTAATGTATATTTTGAGTTTCCAAAAATGGAATACATTGTATAGCCGTTATATACATGTTTGGGGGTTTAAACCGTGCTCAATCCCTGCTAGGATGAAGCTCAATGAACATCAGACTATGGTCTCAGTTCACAGATTTCTATGCCAGGTTCAGCAGCTGTAAACACTTCTAGAATCTAGAAAGTAGGCAATAGACTCGCAACCACTAAATTGACTCGCATCCTTTACCAAGTGCTATGTTACTATGAAAAAGAGAAAAGGCCTTATCTGGTATGGTATACGTACCCCATCAATATAAGGCAAATGACGTTGCAGCCCGCAAAAACGAAGAACACAAATCCCCTGTAGTAGTCGAGAGTGGCTGAGTAGATCTCGTTTCCCGCCACGGAACTACCAACGTTGACGACGGTTTCCACGGAGGCAATGGCGGCAAATACAGCACCTGTATGAGACACTCAGGATATACTAGTAACTAGAAATTTGAACTGTTTAAATAATGTACTTCTGAAAGTGAATGCGTGTGTGAGAGTGGGCGGGTGTTGCTAACAAAATATAGACTCAACATTGGCTCCTTATTATTGCTACTTGGTATACAGTCTATCGTAACAAGACATCAACTTAGTGTAGTAGTTTCTATGTAAACTAAATTAAACAACCCCATTTAAAGTGATCCGTTACCACTAAAGAAAACATCAAGTATTGAGCGTGTCACCTTGTTGGTCTGGTAGCGTGAGCTTGGACATGAGAGATCTGCACACGGGAATGACCAGTGGCCCTATTACTCCAATAGAGATACCTGAACAGAAAATATATTTCGTTTACATTGTATACGAGGTTGACAATCTCATTTTTCGCGGTAAAACATTCTAATATATGAATACCATTTTAACTAATGTTGAAACTGTTTTACTTGCTAAAAGATGCCAACTACAAGTTGTTGCTTTTGAAAACATCGGCTATTTAACTAAAAAAGTTGTATTACCAATGTATAGCAGGAGGTCGGTTTGAGCCATGCCCTCAACGACGAGACTGGCACCCATGGACAAACAACCAAGGAGCGCAATGGCCTCGTCCGTCAGACACACTTGCAGCACCTTGACCAGCCCCATCCCCAGTAAGTTTTGAAGGGCGCTCTTGGCTGAGCTGTAGTATCCCAGCTTTTTTGGTGTCCAACAAAACGGCTCGTCCAGCTGGTACAACGGCTCGATGCTTGAGCGACCGAACATTGCAAATATTGTCAATATAAACACGACCATCAACGTGTTGTACATCCATCTACGACCGTTGTTTGTCGATCCGAAGAAAAGTTGAAATGACACAGCAATAGACTCACAGCAAGAATTTGTTTCTGTATCTTCTCTTTTGTCTCTGGTAAAACTCTCCGGGATGAATATAACTAACAAAAACGCTAGAACAACAAGTCCCATTGTTGTAAGCATAGGGTAAAGAAAACCTTTATCTTGTATCAAATACCCTGTCACAAAACCAGATAATGCAATCCAGATTCCTTTACCCAGTTCAACCATTGTTATTGCGAAAGAACGTTTTTTACCCTTTGGTGGCGTAATGTCGGCAACATAAGCAAAGCATGCCATCAACATAACGGCAATGTAACCCGTGGCACCATCTAACGCAAATCCTATGAGAAAGTAAATGAGATCAAAGTCAAAATAAATGCCTGCAGCGCAAACACCCATGCGTATAATGGCCCCGACACAAGGTAGAATGAAAAGGAACTTGCGACCAAACTTGTCTGAGGAGGACCCTAATATTATACTGGAAAATACGGCGGGTATTCCCCCAGCTAAAGCGTAATACATGTTCCATTGCGACGACTTTTGTTGGACTTTTGTCTGCATTTCGTAGTTCGGATCACTACTGTTCACGTAACATTGATGGGTGTCGTTTAAC
>Ga0224511_10004076_pt1 | contig 10881 bp, 6 predicted proteins | sample SF_May12_sed_USG_2_FD_169988 | JGI IMG/M metagenome (GOLD analysis project Ga0224511, IMG submission 169988) | Sediment microbial communities from San Francisco Bay, California, United States - SF_May12_sed_USGS_8_1 | ecosystem: Environmental > Aquatic > Marine > Sediment | place: USA... | reverse complement strand
AATACAAAAAGCAGTTTAATAAGGTTCAGTTACCTCGCTTTCAGTAAAATGCTTGTCCCCTTTTAAGCACAGTTGTGTTCTCCTCAGGGTTCTTTCATCCGCATCATCAAACACTGAAATAAAATGACATTATCCAAAGTTAAGATTTGTTTTTTAATTACTCTCATGAACTACATAGATCTTAAATCAGAAAACTGTTGGGCTTACTGGTTATTTTTTATTATGAAAGAAATACTTCCTTACTTTTATGTTCTTTAAATACATGATTTAAACATTGCCAATGCTTACCAACTGTATACATGCTGGAATCACTCATCTGCTTGATGGAGGCTTCCATTACTCTGCCAGTATCTGGATGCTTGACCTCGACATTGGCTCCAATCTGTGTAAAAACAAAAAGAATACATTGTATAACAGCGATCATGTGTGTACCTTTTGAATTTATACATACAATATTTACATTCGCTTATTAGATTCTGAAAGAAAAGTTGACGTTCATTTTAAATGACCCGCATGGCTCTGTAGCGCGAAAATGACGATGTTGTTTACTTTATTAAAGAACGTTGATTGGTCAGCATAACGTCGTTTGACCAATGGAAACAACGGCTCTTGCACTTTAACGCTGTTGCATGTGAACGGTAGCTTAACATTTCCATTAAAGTGTTTTTGAAAGTTAAAACCTTGTAATTACTCAGACAAAAATGTAAATATAAGGAATGATTCTTATTTTGGTGCGGTTCATGCAGATTGGACGTGCACGGGAGAGCTGGCAAATTTACCATAAAGCGCTAGCTAGGTGTATATAGAAATAAACAACTGATTACTTACAGCCAGTTGTCCAGTGATGAACTCATCTGTAACTAGCAATGTAGACTGTGTTTCTTTAAGGTACACCTGGAATAGAAAGTGGAGTTTTTACTAACATACAGTTTAAATCCGATTTCATACAAATTGCTGTGAGTAAAGCATTGCTGTCAGCTCAGTCAAGAAAGAACTGTACCATTGTTGGTAGACGAACTAATTCATCTGTGCTGGGACTGGCAAATGGAATTGTAAAACTATGTAATATGCGTTGAGTTTCAACTTCAACTTCAACTTTATACTGCCAAAAGTCAATACTGACTACATGAGGCAGGCATTAGTTATTGAAACTACCATTGTTGGTTGCATTTTATTCAGTGTTAACATTTTTGTACAGTAGTTGGATGAAGTATGATCATGAAAACCTTCAAATCAAAAGTGTTTACCTTGCACTTAACGGACTTGATTATTTTCTTAACTTTTGCCTCACAAAAGGCACCTCTATATTTTGCACTGACATCAGTCCCGATGGGAAGGTATGGTGGCTCTGAAGACGACTGAAACATGTAAAATAATGTTATGTATCACGGTTTCATCGAAGAAAATATATATATTTCGATTTGCAACATAATGTTCACAAACTATATGTCTTTTGAAGGCAGCCGCAGCTTTGTTGATTTTTTTACCCCACCCACCTAGACAAAAGTTTGTGACAGAATAGCTAACAGAAAACATTGTTATCTGGTGGAAAAGTAACATACACATGTCACATGTCATTTTTACATCGTAAAAAGATATTAAGGTCATTTGATTCATCCCCTTACGTTTAAACTTTTGCCTTTTTGAGACAAAATGAAACTGTCAAACGAACACGTCTGACTAACGCAACTTAGAAATCGAGTTTTAAAAACTATGAAAGTGACATACCATTTTTACGTCCACTGGGTACAGCCAGGCATACGGGGCTGCAATATTTTTGATACCACAAACTAATCTACTCCTCTGACGACGACCTTTTAGTAGAAAAAACTGTACTTAAAATTCATATGTGATTCTCCATGAATGCTGAACAACAACCTGGTCGGTAAATTGAGCGATTTGATTGGCTGATGGTCACGTGACTTTGAAATTCTGCAGACTTGAGCATGCGCTGAGCGCACTTATGGCGGAATACACACGGGGAAGTATACAAGAAAGGCCATGGGTTTCAGGTGAAATATTTCAAATGCTAGACTAGAGATTTTGTTCTTGGTATGCATGCGGGTGTATTTTGATCAGTTTAACATCCCTACAAGATTGATCAGTCTTAAAAATGCGTATTTACTAAAAAATAATGAATTCTACTTTTTGTTTACCCGCGTGTTACACATTAATATGCCAACATCCGGGCATTTGTCTACATATATAGATGGCGCTGTACTTGCATATGTGTGAATCGGTGCGAACAGGTGCCCGTAAACGTAAACAAACCGCTGTCAGTTTTGTCACGTGTTCGGTTTTGTCGCACACCTCAGGTGCAAAATGGAGAAAATATCATTTTAGTTTACATTTGCGTAACAAAAAGAAAATGAGATGACCATTTCCACACATGCCATAAAAATTCAGTTTATTTTTTAAATGTTGAATAGAATTATCCAAACTAAGGAAGAAAAAATAGTTTTATTTTGCCTATTTGTATTTTTCATGTAGAACCTCAAATCAACCACCACCCCCTGTTGACACTGTTTGGCAAGATAATTTACATTTTGAATTAATATCATTTTCTGGTGAATTGACAATGCCTGTTGAATTCTGGACATTCGTTCCCGTGTGATTTTGCAGGGGGCATACATTTGTTCCCCCGTTGATGTAACACCCTGGACATTCGTTCCCCCATGTTTCTCATGCTAATCTTTACAATTATTTTTATGTATAATGACAAGATAAAGGTTCATAGTTTATTAATATTTATCTTTCATCTTTTATTACTACATAACACAAACGGTTTGCTCAATGGTAAGCATAGATACTGACACTAACAATAGCACATGTATCTATATATTGCAACAAACATCATTTAGTGTTTCTTCTTAAGTATTTAACTTGTCAGTTACTCAGTCTAAGAATAAATGCCATCAAACAATAAATCAAAAAGGTTACAATAGGGGAACGAATGTCCGGGGTAACAATTGTATGGGGGAATGAATGTCTAGGGTGGTAAATCGATGGGGGAATGAATGTCTGCCCCTGCAAATCATATTCCATGCCTGTTCAAGGGTATAAAGTCAATATAAAAAAGATTTCCAAGCACAAATATTAATTCTATTCACCTTGCCCTCATGGAATGCCCTGGTTTAAAGATATTTTGTATTTAAACATCACATAATTATTAATGTATAATTATAGACTGAAATTAATGTGCGTGCATTCTACAAATTGAAAAGTTAACTATCTTTGAGAACACCTGTACCTCAAAATTAGATTTGGTTTGGGAAGTTCAGAACTGTTTTATGGTCGCGTGGAAAATGTTCTCTTAACACTTAATAAGATCATACACTTTGAATTTAACGTGATTGTTTTTTTGTTAGGTCCTGCAATGCCAAATGATCACATCTTTAGGTTGTGAAAAAATTCTAAATCAATTAACAAAAACCTGTTTGAAAAAAGTTGGCGCTAAATTTTAGTAATTGAAATTTTAATTTATTTTGTATTTTAATAAAATTGAAAAAATAAACCTCAAGCGGTTTCGATCCCATGCAAGTAGGCCCACAAAGAATTTTTATTCAGCATGTTAACCTCTGGACTATGCTGTCGGTCAACAACTTGGGCTTGAAGGCTAACTACTGTAATTGTAGCTGACATCATGTTATCTGTATGCTATAACAGTCTGGTGCCCTGCATACAACTAATGGTCTGAATTAAAGAAAAAAACACCAACACACAAATAGCATAAATAAGTTATGAAAAATACTATATAGGGATAAAAGTAACGATACTTTTTGCCTGGTAAACACACAGTTGTAAACATGTATTTATTAAGAAGTTCAATTAACTACTAAGACTGTGATCATTTATTCACTTCCTTTTCTAATATTTATACCATAGACAACATGGAATTGTACCTGTGTAAGTAGCTGATTTGGACCAATTTCAGGGCTTGTTCTTAAATTTAAATTTTATGCATTGTCCCATACAACGTTTGTCATTTGCTACAGCACAACTTAACCCGTAGGTCAAAAGCGAGCTTAAACAGCTGCACCAAAAAACAAAGCAAAAGACTGCTTTTATAGAAAAAACAAAAAAACAAAAAAAATCTGCAAAAACTCATAATGTCATGTCTATTTACAGGTGATGGGGTCCCAAAGTGATTGACAAGAGCCATGGTTGGGAGAGAGGTGATGCTGGATTACCTGGCAGGTGCAATTTCAGGTAACTACTTACTAGTATTAGCCTCTATAGGGTCTAAATATTTTACAAGTATGCTATAAACTCGATATTTTGCAACAAAATGACTGTCTAGAATGTTTGCTTTTAAAAACATACTCTTATAAATACATTTAATGCATAATTATTCAGACTTTTGGTAATCTTTTGTTTGACTTAAGACTGTTAGATATAACAATGAAATTGAGAATATAAAATTATTTAATATCATATTTTCTGTCGGTATTAACATTAAAAAAAGAATATATCATAAAGTATTTTTATTTCTGATGTCATCATGTGCTAGGGTCTGCTGGAGTGTTGTTTGGTCACCCACTGGACACAGTCAAGTGTCAGATGCAAGTGCAGCAGGCGGGGAACCAGTACAAGGGATTATGGGATTGCTGTCGCTTCATTCACAGACAGGGACTGGTATGTAGGGCACGATACAGTACTTTATGTCCGTGAGATTTGACATAATTAAAGTGAACGTGGGAACTGATGTTAGATCGAAACCACTACTTCAAATATGCTGACATTTCAGTTTATACATTATACAACTTACTGCTCCCCCCTTTTTTTCAGCAGTTTAGAAAAAACAATGTTTCTGTTGCCTCTGGCCATCATTTATTAGTAAATTATTTTTAGTAAAACTATGAATGCATGAAATGTAACACTTTCGTCCCAGAATTACTACACAATGTTAGAAAATAAATAACTGGCATCTATTTACCTACAACATGTACAGTTTTGAACCATTAGTTTCTGAGTTTCTGGTGTTATACAGGATAAAGGATTCTTCCGTGGATTGTCAGGCCCTCTCCTCTCCTATGGAATAGTCAACTCGGTGTTCTTCGGCACCTACGCTAGCACGCTCAAATTTCTCGGTTCCCATACTGGTCACCAGAAAGCTCCTGAGTTTTTCCCGATTTTGGTGGCGGGAAGTGTGGGCGGTGTGGTCCAGTTATCGGTTGCTGTGCCGATTGAGGTCATCAAGGTTGTACTTCAGTCACAGATTCCTCATCAGGCTCCAGGCCAATCTTCTGTTACTGGTTTGTACTTATTATCACTGTATCTTTTGATGTGTGTTTTGAAATGTAGATAGTTCTTTACAATATAAAATCATATTAAACCTTTTAATTATGTGAGTATTGCATTGATACAATTCTTCAACATTATTGTATGTTTAAATTGTATGATCAGAATTTTAACCATAAACAAAGCAAATATTTTTATCATGTTCCCTCTTGGGTGTGTGCTATCATTATGTTAATAACCTTACCCCTGGTTCTTTTGCTGTAGAATATTTATGTTATTGTACATTCATGTTTCAGCTATAAACAGAGACTACTACAAGGGACCCCGCGAGGGAATAATGGACATTTTACGAGCCCGTGGACTGCGAGGCATGTACCGTGGAACATTCACGCAGCTCTACCGAGACGTTCCGGCCAGTGCCTCCTACTTCCTCATCTTCGAGTACAGCTCTTTCTACAGTCATAAACATGCGCCCTTTGTGAACAGCCAGCTGATAAGCTTTCTGGCTGGAGGCTTGGCGGGAGTTTTGAGTTGGACACTTATAACGCCTTTGGATGTGTTGAAAAGTCGTGTTCAAGCTGACGTGAAGGGAAACATGTATTCAGGACTTCTGGACTGTGCCATAAAGAGTGTGAAGCAGGAAGGCATGAGAGTGTTGTTCAGAGGCTATGCAGCAGTTGCCACGAGAGCATTCCTCGTGAATTCTGTCACCTTGTTAGTGTATGTGGAACTGTTGAAAGCCTTTCATGTTAATGATAGTATCCTGTGATATGATTTTCAATCATTTCAAGAATGACATTGTTGAGCAGTAGTTTTTATTTAGAAATCAGCTTAAACAGTGATTTGTTAATGGTTTGTATGATAATCAAAAGATAATTAGATTCAAAGAATGAAATGTTGTTTAAGTTTCTTTGTTGATAGTACTTTAATTTTATGTGTATTTAATGTATATTTAAGATTATATTTAGAATCAAATTTTAAAAAATGTGATTTTATCTATTGTTTTCTATAGTATAATTAAGACGTATAATTTTAATTTGTGTACACATTTTTATTATCCATTTACTTTTACACCAAAGATTTTTCATGAATTTAGTTTTAAATAATTTTATGCATGTTCTATTTATCATTGAATACCTCAGAAATTCTACCATGAATTTACCTCATTCAGTCATTGAAAACAACCGTTTTTAAAATGGACATTTTGTTGTACATGTATTAGTCAATACTAGTCTATTGTGCTGTAAAAGTCAGTTCTTTTGTCAACCAACACTATTATTGAATGTCTAAAAGATTTTGATTCTTGTTATATGACGGTTGTGTTGTGAAGAATTGTTTCCATTCAGTGTATCCAACATTATTGCGAAGTATGGGTGTTTTTGTATGCATTCTTTAACCAGTTTTTTATGCATGTCTAGTTATTGTTTTCATTATATAAGATTTTTTATGATATTTTATTTAAGAAAGCCATTATTGATGCGTTGTAACTTGTTCATATTTTTCTAAAAGTAAACCTACATTGTGTTTATCAATTAAATAAAATATCCATTTACAGTGCAATATTGATAATATACTTCCAAGTAGCTTCTATCATTTTAAAAACTTAACACATGTAAGTTGTTTAGATTCAGGCATAAGCTAAATGAAGACATTTATTATCATTAGCAGTTAGTCGAAAGGCTGTTGAAAGATGCATCCATTTAATTAACAAATTCTAAAAGTATGCAAATCATTGATATTCTATGTAATTAAAATAAGTGAAACAAACTTATATAAAAATAATGTTTTTAAAGATGATAGTAAAGAGACGCCTTAAACGTTTACACGCTATATTCATTCAAATTGGTGCTTTTTCATAGATTGTCATTGTATATTACCATTATGAAATTCTAACAATTTGTGACTTTGTTTTATTCCCAAGCCAGTACAAATATTTTTGCCATTTTATGTCTCCGTTTTGCTCAAGAATCATTCCATGGGTTGTATTTTATAATAGGGCATCCAAACTTTTGTGATATGGACAAGACAATCATTAAAAAAACTTTGTTTGTTCACGTTTTTTTTCTATTCAGCAAAGGATGTATAACTTTGTAGATCTATTACAGTTTATATCTATGTAAGTGAATTTGAAATACAATAAATAAATGAAGTAACACTTGAGTCTTGAATGTAGTATTGTATGACAATTAAGGCTCAAACCTCTCCTTAGCAAAACTCCAACTTCAGACTGTGCTTGGCCTGATGATGGTGTACATATTTCTACACTGTAGGCTATGTGCTTAAACTTGGTAGTAATATACAATACATGTACATTATTCTTGAAACCTTTAAACGTTTTTTATAATTAAATTGTTCCAAGATATATGTGATGTCTCTTGTGTAGTTCGGGCACACCGAGTCCAAGCGAGATTCTAGTGCAAAGGAACTATTGTGCGCTAAGACTGTAGTGTACTAAACCCTAACAACGTATGTTCACGTCTCGTCTCTGAGTCATCCGATGTGGGATCCTCGACTTTGCTCGTCTGCTGCTAGTCCCATGATGTTAGAACTTATTTTGTAGCGAAAGAACACATTCTGTAGTGTAAAACACATTCTTCAGCGTAAGAACACATTCCGTAGTTGACCCGACTGTCCAGGAACGACTATTGCGTCTGTCGGGACGCGCACGGGTGGTTGGCACACTGTGTGCACGAGCCACAGCCGCGACATTTCAGCTGCTCGGGTGCGCGTGCTTTCCACTCCATCCATGAGCCCTAGTTAAAGAGAAACGTGTTTAAATATTTTTGTGAACTTCACACAGGTGCATAATGCCATACGACGAACTTTAGTTTCAATGCTCAATTTGTGACTGATACTTTTACATTTACTGTATTTTTTTTTTGTTCCAGTGTGATTCTAGAAACTAACCCGGCTATTATAATAAATCATGCAACACAGAACAACCGTTGAATAAATGTCAATTCAAAATTGATTGATAATACGTAATCTGCATGAAAGACTTCCTATATAGTATTCGAGATGTTAATATTGTTAAAAAAATGAACTAAAAGTTGTTACATAGTAGACGGGGATGTCCACCCCGAGGATGTGAGCGGCGGCCGCCACCCCGCACGCCGTGAGGCCCGTGTAGCAGGACGCCACCAGCGGGCGACCCAGGTCTACGCCGGCCGCGGCAAATACTGCAATAGGTTTTACACATATAGAAATGCAGTACTACATGTTACATAAGGCCACAACTAGAAGAAGTCGCAACATCGAACTTCTCTCTTAAGTACCATATTTAATGGCAATAGTTTTTGTTCTCATACTAGTATGTTCTTCGCTGATAACGAGTCATTCAAATATCTCATCTGCCTAATGAAAAACAAAATACTTCGAAACAGATTATGCTTATCATATAATTAACATACGGGCTTTCAGTTGGTCACGTGACTTCATGGTTCCGTCGTCTGCAAACAGGTCGTCGAATGACACGTGCTTGGCACCTGGAATCTTCCCGCCGTCTGTCGTAACTAAAATAGAAAACTTTCTTTTTAGCCGTTTACGAACGAATTGACACTAGTCAGATTTTTGTGTGGAAATTTTCAACGTCGATAATCACGCAGTTCTTAGAGTTAACGTAAACTTGCAGCGTTTGAAGAGTTCTCTAGATGTTTAATGCCGTTTGAATCAATTACTTTTCTTTTCAAACAACAAAAGAAAATGACTTCGAATTATACTAAACTAGTTCTATAAGATGTTCTAATATAAATAAACATGTATCTGAGAAAAGCGCCACGTACTGTCCATGACGGAAGGTTCATCCGGCGCGCGTGCGTCCACTATTTGCTCCGAACACAATTGAATATTTGACGTCATCTGGTCAAATGTCCGCATCAGGCTTTGATCCAGTCGGGCTTCGAACGTGGACCTCTGAAATAACCAAAGTGTACACATTAAGCATTCTACTTACAAAAACAACCTTAAAAAACTAATGTCGTTTCTTGCTTAACACTCAGCGTATTATCGAAAGATCTAGTTTTGTTTCCTCTCCAACATTATTACAAAGTTATTATAAACCTATTAAGGAGTTACTGCAAAAGATGAACATGAAAGGCCGACGCGCATACTGATATGAAGGACCAACCTCGACCTTCGGTTCCTCGCTTGTGGTGGATCGTCCCTCAGCCTTCCACTTACTGAATCCGCCGTCCAGCACGGAAATGTTCCGATGGCCGAACAGCTGTTGTGCAACAAGATAAGCGTCTATAAAAACGCAGTAAACGACCGAACATTTGCCTAAAACATGTACATGTAAAAAATGTAAGTATTAGGATAAACTGACTGTCATTCAACTCTTGGTTACTCTTCACACACAAAGACAGACACCTTATATTACTTATTCACTTAAAACTTTAATGTACTCAGTATGGCATTTTACCCCTACATCTTACATAAATGCTCTTACCCTGAATATCCACCATGTTCTAAACGCAGCCTTCGGTCCAAACCGGTCGTACACGACGACGTGAGTTTCCGGCCAGATGCCCAGCCGCCGCGCATACTCGGTGAAACACTTCACTTCCGGTAGGTTCCGTGGTATTTCCGGTGTGCTCTCCACACAGTTGTGCAGTCCGAAGTAAAGTGACTGTGGGATGTGCTCCCTGAAACATGTATTGCATTTTAATGTATACCGGTAATAAAACTTAATACAAAACAACGCAATTTTGTTGGTTTGAATAAGTTAACACTGATATTTGATAATAGTTTAACACTTGAAAATAAAAAAAATAGATCTAAATAACCCATTAACATCGAAATATATGTTATGAATTACAACCTATAGTTATATACAAGTATGCGTTAAAATGTCTTCAATTCAAGATCGTCTCTTACTCGAGGTACGCGGTTGTGTACGTGTCCACGTGTTTTTCCTTCACGAACGACGCATCAAGAATGCGTAGTTCACGTGACGGTGTATTCGCGGCTTCCGGACTGAGACGTTCGCTCAGCCACTGGGTGGAAACTAACGTTGACATCTTGATTTTAGAACTGTAGAATTCTAGTAGACTATAGCTTTAAACAAAAAGAACTCAGCGTTTTAGCGGGTTGTTATGTTTCTTGGATAATTTTAGGAAGTTGAATAACCACGTTATGTTCTGTTATGACGTCATTGACGTAATAAAAAAGTGCATGTCGTATTGGCGTATTCTGCGCCCATTTTGCTATTTAACTGCTCCATTTTAAAGTTCGGATTCTGTACATTTTTATTATATATTAACATCACAAATGGATCCAATTGTAATAATTGCCTTAGTAAAATCCAGAAAAACAACACGATTTGTGAAAACTTATTACTGGCAATTAAAGGTACATGTTAACAAAATAATCATACTTATATGCCTTCCCAATATCCAATACCTTGTATTTTATTTACCAAAGCATGGTTGTATGAGCAGCATTATATAGATCTGTTGAGGTGTTGTAAACTTGACCTTGGCTTTACGCACTAGTCACGTTCAACAAATTATTTATCCCGGTACAACCAGTTTTCGGCACCATAAGCATTTGAAATGAATTTTCATTATCAATTAAAAGGACATGTTAAAAGCATCCATCTATATGCTGAAAAACAACCTTTTCACAAGAGAAGTCCTTATT
>Ga0224511_10004075_pt1 | contig 10882 bp, 8 predicted proteins | sample SF_May12_sed_USG_2_FD_169988 | JGI IMG/M metagenome (GOLD analysis project Ga0224511, IMG submission 169988) | Sediment microbial communities from San Francisco Bay, California, United States - SF_May12_sed_USGS_8_1 | ecosystem: Environmental > Aquatic > Marine > Sediment | place: USA... | reverse complement strand
AATAATTGTCTGTAGATTGTCAATTTAAGATAAGATATATTGTTATCTACTATTCTGGGCATATTGAAATTAACAAAAACAGCACGCGTCATAGAAAATGAAGTCATAGTTGGTGACGCCATCAATGTAAAACAAACGCTTTCTGAATTAGATTTTGTCCGGAAAAAGTATTTGTTTGATTTTTTTAATGCATCCATGTTATATGGAAGATTAAAAGAATTGAAGCAACCCGTGCTAAAATAAGCTTATTTTGAATTTGCAACATTAATAAACGTCAATTGCGCGTTATAAAGACCTTCTGCGCGTGCTTAAGCTTCTGCCATTAGTTGATAATTTTTGTGTTTTTACATTCATCTTAATATTCTTAATCATTTAAAACCAATTTGTGTACATTTTAGAACAACGATGGCTAGCGTAGTGACGTAACGTCAAAATCACATGTGACGTCATAATGTCACCGAAGCTTTCTACATTGCAAAATTTTCAGAAGAATTTTAAAGACGCTTTGTTAAAGTATATTGTAGTAAAATTTCATAACTTTACATGATCTATTAACCATACAGTGTCAAATTGAAAATGGGGGCGTTGGAAATTAGGGTGAGTGTATGACTCCATGAAGTGTTCGCCAGACAAACAGTGACTGGTGTCGATATCGAGAAGTCTCCTGTGCATGAAAATTCTAACACAGTCCCTGACTGACAAAAGCCATCTGGTAGACATGCGCTCATATTGACGACAGCATTGCTGACTGATATCGGTGGACAGATATTTTCTGTAAAAATGCACATTTCAATGCTTGTGCACGAGATTAAAGCTAAAATCTTTATTAATTGCAAATTTATTAATAATTAAGCTTTAAAGAATTTGTAGAGGAAAACAAAACTTTTTCTATTCTTTCAATATAAATATGCAATTAAAGTGTCAGTCCTAGCTTGGAATCGAACCCGCGCCCCGACCTAACGAGAGGGATAATATTTCTAGGCTACAAAATCTAGGGCTAGGACAATATGTAAGCAGCCGATACGATAGGTAATCGATGCGATACACATGCACACGACTTTAGGTTTCACAATCAATAATTATGAATTTCAACAACAAAGTGAATGTTTTGGGTTGATCTATACTGTGAATCGAACAAATACTAGTGCCATTTAAAGCAAAATGATCGCATGTGTAATTCGACCACAGTTTTAGTTACATAGTTTTAGTTTAAAGAGGGATTAAACTCAATATGCTTAAGTCTTTTGCTTATTTGTATGGAAGTCAAGTGTGGAATTATACTTCCAGATGTATCGGTACAGCATGATGACCGTATCGATAGTATCAGTTGATTTCTGTATCGAAAAAGTACCAATAGTGACTGTACATGTATCTTCCAAGACCTAACAAAATCAGACGTCTGCTTTACTAACTGCGCTAACTGGCAATATGGAATACCATTTCATATTATTCTACTGTGTTTGTGACGGGGTAGACCTTTCGATGAAAAACATATCAAACAAGTAAAGCAAAGCTGGTTAACAACATTTGTTCACTTTTATCATAATTATGTCACAGGCCAAATCTTAATGTTCTGTATACAAGTACATTATTTCACAAAATAAACTAATATTCTTAAGAATTTGGGCATACTCGCGTAAAACAGCTTTAATGTTAAAAAGACTTACTTGCAAAACTCTCAATGAAGAAAGGTTGAAGACAGGTGGTGGAAGATATGTAGACATATCGTATTCGTTGATTGATGATGATTGGAATAGTTACTGTTTCTTGACAGAGGTTACCGGCGGCGTCACATGTCGGTTTTTTGTTTTGATATAGTAAGGTCTGAACGGCTGTCCCGACCTCGCTGGCATATCCATGGATCACAATGTCATTGATGTGATGCAAAGGAACTGAAATAAAACATGGTCCTAATAGCAACAAATACTCAAACAGCACAGCATTAATGTATATTTGAGAAAAACATGTTATGCCTAAATATAATATTATATATTATATAATTATATATATACCACCACCAGTAATAGCCTCCTTACTCTGCTAAACAAAGGCGGCTAAATGTCTTCAAACCTGAAGAAACACAGCCGAAAAGCAATCTATGATATCCGAAATACAAAATTTAGAATTTTAAAACAAACATATCATTACGGTTTGATAATTCAATTTTTAAACATTTTTGACACACCGCTGGCTACCAGTGGTGTCATTATCTTACAAAGACTCTGTGTGTATCTTGAAACACTTTTAATAGGTCACACATTTTGCAGCATGGTAAGTATCCTGTTCCAAAATAAATAGCATTTGCATTTCATAACAAAACATGTTTGGGATATAAAAAGCAAACACGTACGCACGCACGCACAAACGCACGCACAAACGCACACACACACACGCGCGCGCACACATGCACGCACGCAAGCAGAGCCATTAATCGAAAAGGTGACCTCTCGCACCGACGTCTGATATATTACTAGACCACCGAGACAACTAAACGTATCGATTAAAGTCTAGCTATTTAACTGTTGCAACGTAATGAGTCGAAACATAATCTAACAAAGCCGAAATTGCGGGCCACATTTTTCTGTAATATTTTACTATACACCAATAACTATATTTGGCAGTTTCTCGCATTTACAGGAGCATTCCCTATCTTTAAAAGTATGGTTTAAAAGTAAGATTTAAACAATTTTGGTTCATACGATACACGCATAGCATCTTTTAATTATATTGGGTTTCAAAATAATAAAAACATGTCTAAATATTTACTGTTAAAGCGCGTCATTTTAATGCGATATACAAGCGCTAACCTTACTTCTTAAAACATACTTTTTTTGGTGTCCAAGTTTGATCACATACCAGTGGCGGGTGAGGATTTGCAACCTCAACTTTAAAATACACTTATTAAGTGTTGGACTTAAATTTTGACGCTTACGATATAAATTATTGAATTTTGAGCATTGTTTCGGCCATACTTTCAATAAAATATTTTTTTAACAATCGCGAGCGAATCAAGCGAAAAACACGTGGAAAATGAGCATTTTGGGCATAAAACCCAGGTCCGGACCCGATGGGGGGGTTTCGCCGGATGCGCCTCCCCCTGGATCCGCTAGTGCATACAGTGTTGTTCGCAGATGTATCCCAAAACGTCCCGATAGCTACAATGAGCGTCGTTGAGCTGTCCAACAACAAAGCGCATTGCGAGGCAGTTTTCTCCATTTCGGTCTTCGCCTTTCCAGTCATCCGGTTGACCTTAAAAACAGTATTAAAAAGGCAATGTTTATAAAACATGAACAGAAGTGAGTGAGTGAGTGAGTGAGTGAGTGAGTGAGTGAGTGAGTGCGTGCGTGAGTGAGTGCGTGAGTGAGTGAGTGAGTGAGTGAGTGAGTGAGTGAGTGAGTGAGTGAGTGAGTGAGTGAGTGAGTGAGTGAGTGAGTGAGTGAGTGAGTGAGTAGGTGAAGGCATAACGTGACCAGAAATACTTGTACTCGAAATAGAAGACTTCATGATTATTAAATATTTCATAAACTATATATATATGCTTACCTGGCGCCCATTCCAAATCGTTTGCGAGCGGCTTATTACCAGCGCTTGTCCACACCCAGTGGCCCTCGTCAGCAACGTCTTGGCCACCCAGCCACACACTCGCGTTTTCATCGTCAACCAATGGCATTTGTTTCTTAACGAACTCTTAAATGATATGTTGGCATATGTCTGAATAAAATCAGTAGAAGTATAAATATATGTACCTTGTTACTCCTTCACGCGATACTGTCAATTTGAATTAGTTTTTTCAAAAATATTCTAAATACTGAAAGAAATGTACTCTTTACAAGCAGAACTTTTGAGTGTGCTATATACTATTTATAGAATTCATAGAAATGCCGTACATTGAAATAAAAGTCGTTTTAGCGTGTTTTTGGCCATATTTCTATCGAAATTATGCTTAAAATTAATCGCGAGCTAAGAAAAAAAATTGAGAAAAAAATAGCGTTTTGGGCATAAAAAAATCATAGGTCCGCGGCCGTTAGGGGGGGGGGGGGCGACGGGTGCGCCCCCCCCCCCCCCCCCTGGATCCGCTAGTGCATTTGTTGTCAATCATGATCATTTATAACATAAAGCTAGTAGTTGCAGAAATAGACATTTTTGGTTAAGAAAACATCTGGCTTCTCTGGACTTATACCAGCTTAACTTAATTAATGAGCCTATCCCTAAACCAGCTTTTGTTAAGCTGCTATCAGAGAGAAAGTTCCAAAGGTTTGCTAATGATTGGTTGGATCAGATTAATGCTCATATAGGTCCTTTAAGACGAGGTCGAAATAAGCTAAGAACCTACTGTCAATTAAATAATTCCTACTCAGTGGAGAACTACTGTGCAATTATATGTTTTCACCTAGTCATCGGCCTGCATTTAGCAAGTTTCGTTGTGGGGTGGCACCAATACGTATTGAGACTGGCATATTTGAAAGGGTTGCCTGAAGAAAGATGCTTATGTCCATTTTGTAATGTTATTGAGTATGAGAGTCCTGTTTTATGGGATTGTCATCTCTATAATGATTTAAGAACTGTCCTGTATAAAACAGCCATTTCTTTTTTTGCCCGAATTTGCAAATTATGACAGAACAGACACACTTTTGGTGATTTTATCCGATTTTAGACTTACTAGAATTTCTGCCAAAACCTGCTGTAATATTTAAAGAGAAGACAATTTTATTTGTGTAAATATTAATACAATTGAATTATTCTTATTGTACAGTTTAAAGATGACAGTCAGTAACATTTTATCATATTCTTGGATCCTTTTAATGCTTGAAAACATTTTTCTTTTTAAATGACATTAGGACTGTATATAGGGTATTTTTAGTCCTTTGATATATTATAACAGATCTCACTGCTATTTTATGAGATTATTGTTATTTGTCTCATATAACTCTTATTTGAGTGGCACTGTACATTGTATCAGTTTGTATACATGTATATGCGTGTATTGATGATGTACAATGATTAGACGTAAATAAATAAAAAATGTACATGGTTCATTTTAATCCAATACATTGAGGTTATATCGTCAGGTGACAATCTGACCTAGTAAATACAAAAAGCGCACTTCCTGTTTGTGATAAACCATTACACACGAATAAAGGAAAACTACAGAAAGGAGAGTAGATTGATGTTTTGCGGAGCTGTGTATTCTGATCGGACAGAGACCCTATTAACCAGCCTTAAAAGGATACAAAGTTATCTACATAACCTTAATTGCCACCGACATTCTTTTTGGGAAGATAGCTCACTTTATAATGCGCTCGCCTCCCTTTAAAGACCCTGGGTTCAATCCCCGACTCAGACCTCGTTATTTGTGCTTTTTTCCTACGATAGTTTTGATAAGAATTGAAAACGTGTTAATTTCCATTAAATCAATATTAATAAACATTTCTTAGCTTAAATATCACATGAAGCAAATTAAACTGCAAAGAAAGGTAATGAAATGATAACCTGTCTTGCAAAAAATAAATAACAATATACGACTAAAATGTACATTCACATATTTTGCATTTATACCAAAGTTTATGTAGATGATAACGTCTCATTTTATACTTATTGTTAGTGACAAACTTACTAGACGCATGTAAATGTCATTGCATCACATTAAATAACACACAGGTCTAACATTTTATGGAGCCCCAAGCAAGCTCCATTTTGATTTAGAGACTTCATATGTTTTAAACTTGTGGAAAATGGATACAGACATGGTCAGTTGTAAATATGTCTAAAAGTTATACAGTTTTATGACTGGACACTTAACATCATGGGCAATCTAGATCAATACTACAGATGCGATTGCTGGACAATGGACAGTTTCGCAACTGTTAATCATGATCATTTATAACAGAACATGCTCAAATTTATTCCAATAGATTAGGGTTATATTGTCAAATAATAATCTGACCTAGTATATACAAAAGAAAGCATACTTTCTGTTTGTGATTAACTTATCACACGAACCAAGAAATACTACAGAAATGATCGACTTGGAAATTTGCGGAACTATGCATTAAAAATGTTTTGCCTATATCTTCAAATTTTTCATTTTTCATTGCAGTATTTTTTAGGCTTCATAATTTTTTCAGGCTGGATTTTGTTCATGTGCAATGTACCAATGCTTCGCGCGCACAAACATTTTTGGTAATATATATGACGTAAATAGCGTGAGTCTTTGAAGGAAAAAACACAAAAACAATACACATCTACTCGACTTACTCTCAATCTTCTGTTGGTGTGCTCGATTAATCAGCGATGCAAGAACGGCGCCATTGTTAAAACATACTGATGCTGCAGACTTGTAATTTATAGAGTCCTTATACAATTTGTAGCACTTTGAACCTATTAGATCCCAACCTGGTTCACATTCTACAATGTAAAAATATAAAATTTAGAGAAAAACATATGTGAAGTGTAACGTTGGTGTGCGGATTACATGCATTCTCTTTAACACCTTAAATTATGTTATAACTAAATACGTACAGGAACTCCACTGAGGTCTGATTGTTTAACCCACTTAAAAAGATTTTTTTCGAAAACTTCGATATTTTCTTGTAACCAGCGTATTTAGTGTATCAAAATTTATTTTGTGGTACCCTTATACGTCCTCTATCGATTTGGCAACTGGGTTTAAAATTAGAATGTATCAGTTGAACAGGCAAAAGCATTAAACTGATTTATCGAAATAAACAGATATAATACATATTTTGTATTGAATTGCCAACCGATTAAAGACATACATGTATTAAGTTATTACAATATAGATTGCTATCACCTACACACGTCGACAATAAGAAATTTGGTCTTTTTAAGTGTGTTACACGACCAGACCTCAGTGGAGTCCCTTCATACTAAATGGTTATATCGATAACATTGAAATGATTCGTGTCCTCGGTTCAAGGTAAAAAAAGTTACATACATTATATAGACAATGATGAACATAGCCATACAATGGACAGTTCCGCAACTGTCACTCATTATCATTCATAACAGTACATGGTCAATTTTAATCCAGTGGATTAGAGTTATATTGTCAGGTGATAACCTGACCTAGTAAATACAAAAGAAATCGTACTTCTTTTTTGTGATAAACCTTTTCACACTCACAAAGGGATACTACAGAAATGGGAGGAGTTTGAAGCGAAACTATGCATTGTCTACATGTATATTCAACAAAACGTCGTTGTTAACATTACCATACGTACGGCGGTGTATTCCTATTTGTGTAATGACTTCATCCGCTCCCAGATCAATGCTCCAGACCTTCTTACCGCCATACCGTGGACACGTGGTGTTAGTGCAATCAAAGGCCTTACGACCATTTTCCGTTATGCCTGTATCCTTTTTCTGTGACATTGAACATTCTTGAGCCGCTGGTTTTTGATGAGTCGATTGATTTAGCGAGCTGTTGGTACCTTTATAGTAAAAACATTGTTATTATGAACAGATTATAAACGGTAGCAATAACAGAAGTCGACCCTTCCCCTTTTGGTACGCAGTATTCAGGTTTTTTAGAAGGTATGCAGTACGCTAAGGGTCGGTACGCAGTACGCAAAAATCCTGTTATATCGAACGCAGATATCAAATTTTACTTTTAAAAATAGCAATTTTCATCAAGAATTACAACAAACGTGACTTAAACAGTACAATATACTCTCAAATTTTAGCGCGCTTGTTTCGCTCGCGGTTATATCGGGCACTTAATCATATTTAAGACTAAATATGGATAATTGGGATCGAAACATTTAAAACTATACAGAAAACTCAACACAACAGAACTAACGTTTGCAAGAGACTAGTATAGCATTTGCTTGTAGAAGTAACAAAAGCTAGTGAAATGAAATAAAAACACAGAATGAGCGTCATTTTGACGTTACGCTTGGGTATAGCAAATACCGTGCGCGACGTCATTGTCTTACTGTACCTGTAAACACTTCTACCTCACACAAGGTAAGGTGAGTGCCATACGTCGAGACGGTCAAGTGCTGTACGGTTGTGGCTGTTCTTATTGGGATCTGAATGACATCGCTACACACATCGGGTCCCTCGGTTGGATAACTCGAGCAAAGGGTTTTATTGGATTCGTCTTTATAGAGAGGAACACCATTCCCACTTATTAACATCCCACTTAAGCGCTCTCGATGATCTGTTTGGAATAGAGTTCAGACGTTGTCAATACAAGTATTTAATAAATTGTCAACCGATAAAAACATATTAAGGTACAACCAGACTGAAATGCCCTACACAAAAAAAAGACAAAAAGGTTTTCGAAAATATCTTTGTAAGCGTGCTACACGACCAGACGGCAGTGGAGTCTTTTTAATCTATTTACGTTCATTCAGCCTACTAGTATGTGTAAATTGTATTAAACAAAGTTGCACATAATTATAAATAATCATAATTATAATAGTTCGAATAGTTTGCTTAAAATTGGAATGTACATATGAACGAAGCATATAATATAATGGTAATATTATAACGTTACAATAACATAGTAATTACGTGACTTACGAACCTGAACGCTTTCTGTTGTAGATTTTTATGCCTGTAATTGGGTAATAATACCCAAGGTCCACATTCCACCATTCTGGGCTTGTGTCGTTTCCCTTGTCAGTGTGGGCACACGTAATATGTGCCAGGTCGTCAACAAATGTGTTCCCATCCACAGCTTTACTGGCATACCCAGCTCCGTATCGGCTTGACTGTGTCGCTTGCTGGCCTTTAGCAACGTTACGCCCTATTGTCATAAAGTACATATAAACATTTCGTTGTACATATGCCTATGTGACTACATATAATAAATGTAACAATGAAAACTACTTGTAATACCTCTTTTTCCAGCTTTTCAAACATTTTAATTGTACAACATTTGCAAATTCTGTATCTCGTGTTATATTATAAGTATCTTTCATGTGTTCCTGGTGTGGATGGGAAAATCCATCCCGAGGGCGTAGTGTAGCATAGGCGGTGACGAGGCTGGCCGAGTCTCCGCCTTGCTGCACGAAGCCCGAGGGATGGATTTTCCCATCCACACCAGGAACACATGATAGATACTTTTTCTTGCATATTTTATTTAATTTAACTCTATGAGGCCTAAATAATAAAGAAGCAGCGCGACCTATTTCTTTATATAGTACAACCAAAGCGTAGCGATATTTCATTCAACAACATCGTGACGTCACGGCAATGGGCCAGTGTGTTAACTAAAATAAAATCGTCTGACGTTCGAAACTATTATATATGTGTTTCTATTAATTTCGGATATTTAATCAAGAGTTCATGATAGTCTTAAGAACAGGTAAAAGATAAATCTATTTACCAAACCGCTATTCGTTAAAACACAGGATAATCTGTCTGGATTTTGCATAACACGATGGATGAATACGCGTACCTATTCGTTCGTGCCAAACGAAGACTCGGCAAGATTTGTTTATTTTCATTCAAAATGTTTTATTGGGATTTATTCACATGAATATGTGAATTTATTACGAAACATCATCGAAAACATAGAAATTGAAAAGGTAAGATGTGTTTTTCAAGTAAGTTTAAATGATTTCTGTGCGACCGGATTCGAGGTCATCGCACTTGACGACAGTATTTTCCCACGGTCGATTGTTTAGAAACTTGCAGTTATTTATGTCCTATTGTTGAAATTGACAGCTGACTGTTATTTTGGGTACTGTATAATTACATGTTTAATGATTATAACAGTAACCCATCACTACTGTTTGCGGCCAGAACTCAGTAAAATAAATGCAATTTCGTACAAAAGTAGTGCACAGGAAACCGTGACGTCATCGCACGCGTCTGTCTTACATGTTTCCTGCACCGGAAGTTGATGCGGAAATTCTTGTCCCATATGCAAGAATTAATTATCTTCCCATGTCAATTAAATGACACCGTGAATACACTCTGAATTTAGCTTTTCTGTATGTGTGGTCTTTTAATAGTTATACTTTTTTAAATCTATGTTTTACATGATTGATATAACTCCAAACAAACTGATTCCTTTTACGATGCAGCCAATGCCTTTTTTATTCTTGTCTTAAACTTTTTGTTTAAAACTTTGCATATGGACATCACTGTAGTTCTGCGATAGTCATAAAATGACCTGCCTAAAGTACATTTCCTTCAGAAAAATAACATGCAGCACAAAAAACATACATGTCACTAAATTACACAAAATAACATTTTTCTTAAATCCTACAAGAACTTTAACCGTTACCTTCGAACGAGGAGTCGCTAGCACATGGTCCAATCAGAAACAAAAACGCAGTTAAGATCAGAAAGTCGTTCATTGTCACTTTTTAGTTGCCATAATTATGATTTTCAATTCAAAAACTACTTCTTAGTAGTGAACAGCGAAACCCAAGACTACCAACATCAGCTTAAAACACTTGATTTTAATTTTCACAATATCCGCACCCACATAAAATAATATAAAGTAAAGCTACAATTTATACCGGAAGCTAAAGGATATCTTAAAATACTTTTGACGTGATTTGATATGGTTTGTAAGCGTATCAAAGAGCAAGCCATGCTTCCTGAATCACTTGTTAAATGTAATTGTTTGATAAGAGTTGTCGTTTTATTTTATGATTTGGGCTTGTTATTACACTTTCTATTATTAGTTGTCTCATAGATAATTTTCTTAAAGTAAACTAAACAGTATAATATATTTTTGAATCAGTTTTACAATTATAATGCTATTATAAGAGTCACTTTAAAAAGAAATCTGTTTTTGATTATTATAATATAATTTTATGGTAAATTTCAGACTCTCGGGTAATTAACTGTGATCAACTGGAGGTGGTTTAGGCGAGTACCAGTGGCGGGTCCAGAATTT
>Ga0224511_10004074_pt1 | contig 10884 bp, 3 predicted proteins | sample SF_May12_sed_USG_2_FD_169988 | JGI IMG/M metagenome (GOLD analysis project Ga0224511, IMG submission 169988) | Sediment microbial communities from San Francisco Bay, California, United States - SF_May12_sed_USGS_8_1 | ecosystem: Environmental > Aquatic > Marine > Sediment | place: USA... | reverse complement strand
TAACAGTACATGGTCAATTGTAATCCAATAGTTAGGATTATATCGTCAGGTGACAATCTGACCTAGAAAACACAAAAGAAAGACCCCTTCACAAGCCTTCACAAGATCAAAGCAAATCTACCACATTGGGCGGAGTTTGAAAGTTTGCGGAACGGTGCATCGCAGTCACTCAGTAAGAGGGGCGCGTACGGGGAAATCAGCGCATTGATACAGTCGCGCGATTTATTGCCCCTTATTAAACAGATTAATGAGACAGAATAATTTTTGTGATAAACAAAACAAAAAAGGCAATTACGAAATTTGATGACACAGAGGATGATAATTTGAAAGAAATACATGTACGCCGCGGATCTTGATTTACGGGACCCGTGTATGATGATACGGGGAGTATCTGCATAATACACTGGGGTTCAAGTTTTTTTTTAAATTAAACAATATGGTTATGAATATCACCCCAACTTATGTTGAAGATTTGACCATAATGTGATTTATGCTGACCAAACCTTTTGTAGGAATCGCGTCCCTTTTTAATTATTTTCTCTCTTTTTTGAACATATTGCTTAACAGTTGGCATCCATGAAAGCGTTTTACAAATGTGATTGTTTTAATGCAGTAAATGTTTTATATTTTATTCTATCAACAAATTTGTTTTAAGACAATAAACCTTTCAAAAATGTATTTAGTACCAATGAGCTTAACAGAAGATGCTCACAATGGCTCAACAGAGGTTACAGAAACGGTACGCTGCAAACTGATCCATGACCAAGGACTTTCTCCGACAGAGATAGCAAGAGAGAGTGGATGCTCAAGGTGAGTAATTTTTTAATTGTTTTTCCAGTATTTAGCCTTTCAAAAGCTACTTTAGAGGCATATAAACTATTTTATCTTAAAATGTTTGTTTTTATCTCGAAATTCCATGATGTGTGCTTTTGTTTTGTTTCAGTCCGACAGTTTATGCTGTCCTTAAGAAGTTCCAGGAGTAAGGCATATTCCAGGATCAACCCAGAACAGGCAGACCACCAGAAAGTGTCACAGATACATACATTGTAAGATCTATGCACAGACGTGCGCAAGCAGTGATGGGTGCAAGAGGAGGGTATACAAAGTACATCGGTTACTTTGACAGCCGCATTTGAGGTACATGTTGTATTGTTTGAATAAGGTGTTGAGAATAATTATATCGCGTTAATTATGTTACCGTAACAACACATTGAAAACCATCAACACATTAAAAATTATATTAACGACTGACCACGCTTGGAATAATGTTAAAATGCACTGCACTAAAATGCATATTATTCTTATGTATGGAAAGGGGTATATGATAGGGCATATTAAAATTCCTTTTTAATTCAATTGGCGAGTATATTTATATATCAATGTTGAGCAACGTATTATATTATACGGTAAAATTCTACTTTAATATGATATATTTAGTTTTAAAAGAATTTTCAGTATATTGATCAAACTATATTAAAAAACGATAATGCACTTGCCTGTATTCAAAACATTTTATGTATTTAGATCTAGTCATTTAAACAACAAAGCAACTTATAAGATACACGAAATTTCTTAAAAAGAAGTAAATATAAAACATATGTTGTGTTATTAAAATAATTTGCAAGTCGTATTTTACACAATCGATGAAATAAATGACTAATCGACCGTCAATTTTAGACATCGTTCGGTGACCGGTGAAGTTTAGGTTCTACTTAAAATTTCACGGTGCGTAGGGCGTTTGAAAGGGTCATTGAGGGTAAAATTGAAATGCGCCCGGCCTGCGTTTGCACACATTTAACGAGCACAGGACGATTTTCGTTTAAAATATAAGTCGTATTATGTCTGACCAGCGCCAGGAATTTTAAACATCTCTTAACAAATCGGCCGATGCCCGTCCGGACATCGGCCGATGTTTTATGAGTCTAACTGCCACCGGTGCATCCTCGGATACCCAGGGGTGATTCCACTCGCTACTTCGACCCCTGGGACGATTAGTTAAATTTTCTTCGATTTACCGCTGAACGCATACTATTTCATTGGTTTCATCCTCATTTTCGGATGCGCAAGATGACCAATGAAAACAATTTACTTATGAGAGCGATTATCTGATTGGACCGTACACTATAACGCTTCGTATCGATTTTCGGCAGCAGATTCAAAGCTTTTCTAGCTTAGTGTCCCAGGGGAATCACCCCTGGGTATCCGAGGATGCCACCGGTTAGAAGCGAGGTGTTTTTGCAGAAGTGCACATTGCATCTACATCGATAGTTCACTAATGAAAACCAATTAACAAAAATACAAATATACATATTTCCTTTGAGCAGCTAAGGGTGATTAACATACGACAAACAAGTGCTTTTGATTTTTTGCAGTCTTGAGCAAGTATTGTTTTCTTCACCATAACATAAGACAGCACGAAAACACGCCAAACAACAGACGATAATAAAATAGAAGATAAACTATTTTTGGTGTGTTTTCATTTTTTTAAGAATTCTCAATATTATGTTGAGTTACCGCCTTGGTACGATCAATTAATTGTATTCGTGCCATCATACCTCAGATAACGTGGACATGGCACACCAGAAAGGACAAAGAACATTGCATTTCAGAAGTTATTACAGGAGTTACCGAAAAAAACATACAAAATACGGTTGATTGTCGTCGGCCCAAATGAATGTATAAAGATTAGGCAAATATTTAAATAGTTTGAGAAAAATCAAAAGTATTATACCTTAGTGAAAGACTCTTGATAAGCCTTGGTGTGGGCCTTCTCTCTTTCATATGGCACCGGACACAACTTCACAAGATCCGGGAGTCCATTATGCACTTCACTAAACGCCTTTCCAACCTGAAGAAAATAATTTGGTATTATTGAACATTTTTCGGAATCCTTAAAATACAATTTATATCGGCGGTAGCTATTTGACATGGTTATCTATAAACCTGTAAGAGGTTTTGAGTATTACCTGCAGGCTGCTTTTTGACACTGACAAAAATTAATGTTCAATTGTTGTGAGCGCGTTGTCGTTACTATAGGACGCTATAAAAAGCCAGTGAAATGTGAATATACCCCATTTTCAAACTTCTCCACACAGGCACGTTTGTGTTCGATAATCTCCAATCTAAGCGTTTGCAGTCGAATTTTCTTCGATTCATTTTCACTTCCTTCCTTCCGTGCTTGCTCACTGTCAGTATAACAAATACATTATGTATTGTACAAATTTAATAGCAATTTAGACCGTTTATCTTCATAATTTATTACGATGCAAAACACATGTACACTTTGACGCAGGGTCGCGGGTCCATCAAGACCCTTAACCAAATTTTTCGAATGATTAATGTTTTGCATGCTGCATTGTAAGATTCAAACAATTGTTTTAAATACAATACTACTTATAATCATGTTCTTGGTAAATTCAATAGGATGATAAAAGAAATATGTTGGCCTTTGACACTAAAACTATTAAGTAAAATAATATGTTGTAGCAACTCAGATCAAATAAGATGCCATGGAAGGGCGATTCATATCAAGCACAATACATCTTAAAAAGTCTTACTTAAAAATATGTTCTAATACATGTCCATATTATATCTTAAAGTAAATAAATCCCAATATTAAGGTAGAACTAAGTGGAATAATTGGTGAACAAAATGCGTTGTTATGCACTGAACATTAAATATTGATAACGTAGTTTTCGTTAAAGGTCAGTTTCAAAAGTGTCATTTTCCTTATGTTCCGATCGGCTAAAAACACGTATATTCACCAACGATCGTAACCACAGATACCTACATTTTTAAATAATTTGATATTTAAAAAGAAGTACTAATTATTGAAGACGTATTCATAAGTATATTGTCATTTTTTTCATCAACTAAAACCAATGCAATAAAACATGGAAAGGCATTGTCTATTTCATACATAACAATGGTGTGATAGATTTGTCTGTAATTTGTAATGCAATGCGTTGAGTATACTAAATGGATTTACACTCCAAAAAGAATTACAAAGTTTTGTGAATATAATGTGTTTATGACAAAGAGTAAAACACAGCAAAATAACAAGTCACACATTGAAAGTCTTGCAAGAGCCGGAAATCGAACACGGGATCTCTTGCACCCCAGTTCAATGCGTTGCCTCTGGACCACCGAGTCAACTTGAAAGTACAAGTACTGAATGTTGTCAAGCGATTTAACTGTTTCAACGCAATTGGTCGACACGCAAATAAACAAAGCTGAATTTGCGGGCAAACACATTCATTTTTATGTAATATATTAACATGCAAACTTCATTTGGCAGGTTCTCATATTTACAGGGGTAGGTTTTATTGCTTTATTATGGTTAAAATGTACGATGTAAACAAATTTGACCTAAAGATACAGGCATAACATCTTTTACTTAAACGAACATATTGACATAATAACCATCAAATAAAAGAACAACAACATTGCCGCTAGCATAAAGGCCAACTTATATTTAAAAGGGTTTAACCATATTGTTAATTCCGTTAAAACTATTATTCTTTTTAGTAAAAACGTTACTTGAATTTTTACCTTGGTTTGCAGCAATGGTCTAAGATTTTGTCATTGAGAACGCGTGTTTCAGTTGCGATCTTCTTTCCTGCAGTTGCAGGCTGTTCAAACTTTTTCTTTATCGCGGATTTTGACATAAACTCCTGTTAAGAAAAACAATATATAATCATAGTCAAGTAATTAAATGTGTCTTTAAAACCAAAAAATATAATTATTATTATACTTCTATTTTTTTCTATGCTCTTTTCGCCATTATCATTTTATGTTTTAATAATCACAAAACCTGACGGTGGTTCAAATATTTTTGCGATCATACTGCCGTGTTTCATGATGAAGTAAAATGGCAGGAGTGGCTGTTATTCAAAACATGTACACGCCACACAATGAAGTCAGTCAAACACCAAAAACAAAACGTGAGCGGCCTAAACGTTGAATAAATAAATTACACATGCCAGGTTTATCAATCGATAAGCAAAGTTTGTTCGACAGGAAGTTTATACCCCTTTAATAGCAATGAGGGCAGGATGAAAAGTTTTGCTAAAGGCGGTAAATAAAGAATTGGGTATTTATGATATAACTAGTTTTAAAATGACACAGATGCAGGTGTTTTAATAGCCAATAGTTTATTCCTGATGTAACGTTCGTAAACGGGTTTCCGAGACAAGATAATTCCGGTACAATATAATGCTCTAAGTACCAGAACATTTTACCGTCTTCACTCACATTCCTATTTTCGGGGAATGTACAGTTGTGTAGTTTTATTTAATTGTATTGAACTAATTTTATTGTTGCACCACAAGTGTTGAATGTGCATACGTCGACTAAATTGGAGATCTGTCGATAACAGAAATCCGCGTCACATGATGGTTTTTGCTTGAGTATTTTTATACTGTATTTTTTTTTAAATCTAGGCTATGACTTTGGTATCAAATAAAATCGACAAGACGACAAAGATCATTTTTTTTCATTTCTTAACTGCATCAGTACTGCATTAAATGTATATTTCATGTCATTACCACATCTTGAGACAGTCCATAATATGAACAATCTCAAGAAATGTTATTACAAACGCACGCAGCCTTTTTGACAGGAGTTTGACCGTAAAAATATTTTGAGACGTTCCGCGACATAAGCCCGCGAACAGTAAATACCATTGATATGAAATCAGGAGCCTCGGCATGCTTTAAACTATCTTGAAAATCTACTGTTCACTTGGTTAATTTAAATTACATCTATAAAATTGAAAAAATCAAAACGTAAGCAGCACTAGCTAATCCAGCACCTACCCCAAACGCTAAATGTTCTTATTTTTAAACCTCATTTTACTACGAATATGGCCAATAATATGCTTAAAATATAATAACTTATACTATAGCAGTATCACAGATAACCCTTTTAATTATTATCTTCCCCCACCCCGGCTCCACCCAGTTGACAAAGGCATGCCCCCTCCGGTATTGTCTAAACCTAGATCCGTAACCGTTCAGTGTTTAAAAGACAAAAAAAATATTTTTTAAAGGTTTCTGTTGATTAAAACGTATCAGTGATTATGTTGATAGTGTCACGGAACTACTTAACAAACACTACAATAAATAGTTTACCGGTGTAAATAATTCTGAAACATTTAAGTCACATTTCTGTTAAAAAAGAGATGTTGTATTGTATCATAATGCTTAAAATCATACATCATAACTAGGCCGTATGAGGAGCGATGACTTATTAAAACAGATAGTGTACGATCAATGCAGTAATCATACACGATCATGGAAATACTTTTTTAAACTCAAGAATTAATTCGACTTAGAAAAGGGAAATTCCTCAGAAAGCATAGCCTGCATGAGAAAATAGCAGCCTCGGTTTAATTAAAGTTGTTCATCAGTGGAATTGAAGGATGCCACACCCCTGACGTGCCCAGCGCATGAGCGGAACTCTTTTTTTTCAAATGCAAACAACATACAATCCATTATCCCAGAGAACCAGAAATATATAACTACACACTGGTGAAGTACAGGGCGACATTTCACAGCCGAGACACACAAGTAAGTGTAACGTTTACAGAACCTTATGACGAACATGCGTTTTAAAAGAGATTTTTATTTCTGAATAGGGAATTCGCTGTTTTAGCGAAATAACACGAAACCCGTGTTTAAATAGCCATTTTAATTTAAATACAGTTTTTTGGTTGCAGTCAACACTAATCGGTACATATCGTGTATACTTCTTTGGCGTATGTCACAGATAATTCAAATAGCTTACAGTTACCCTTTTAATTACCGATAGCAATTCAGTTCAGAGTGCATATAGGCCTACACGGTAAAAAGAAAACTGTAATTTACAATTGCCTTGCTATGTTATAATGTATGGTCGACGACCAAGAATGAGAATGATGATGAATTGGAGCAGGAATAATAAAACGAAAAGACTGCGTTAGTAACGAAAAAAGCTAAAACATGTTCAATATAATACATGCAATGCTTTTCTATAAACCTAAACTTGTAAATATTTTTTACCTGAAACCTTCGTTCAAAGTTCTCAAATTCGGCCAATCGTTCTTGTTGACATTTCAGCAAATCTCCCGCTGGAACGCAATACTGTATGATGTATTAAGGTATGGTCAGTTATGTGTTATATCTTTTTATAAGGAGCAGTTAGCCTTAGAGCCTACCATTGTTAAGTATGTTAACAGTCTACAACAATTAAAAAAAGTCTTATTTACATAAGTAAAGCGTACATGGTGTTGTAGTGTTGTTCTCGCCCATTCGTGAGTTAAGTGTTTCCAGTGCCGATAAGAAGAATATGCGTTCTGCACATGTATGTTGATCCATAAGCAAATCCTTGCAAAGGAAGTCAACGCAAACATCCAAGTGTTGTTGTCTCACCTTTAAGATAAAAGGAATGAATGAGGGACCAAACGCACTGCATGCCATCAAAATTACAAACCGCGTACATTGTATACTGACTCATTTCTATGTTTATGTTGTAACAAACGATGCTCACACAAAATACACTTGGGCCAGTCGAGTGTATCCGTTAAAGCCGTGTATAATTTATAAACTTTAAAAAAATAGCACTGATGTTATGTCCGTGTTTGATCGTATTAGATACCGTACTAAATCATGTGAGACCCATGAGATCATATATACAACCGTACATGAAGTCGTACGAGACAGCTCTTAAGTCCTACATCAAACACCCGGATTAACATCACATTACTATTCACACCAGTGCACACACGGTTTCATGCGACCGCCGTACGACCAATACACCGTTCCGCAAAATTTGAAGCTCCACCCAATGCGGTGGATTTTCTTTGATCTTGTGAAGACTTGTGAAGGGGTCTTTCTTTTGAGTTTTCTAGGTCAGATTGTCACCTTACAATGTAATCCTAATATATTGGATTAAAATTGACAATGTTCTGTTATAAATGATAATGACTGACAGTCCGGGATCCGTACATACGGTTCAAGTACGAATATTGCATGGTCAAGTTCAGACGCGGTCTAGTACGTGTATAAACCGTCTCACACGGCCTCGTTGATCTCGCCATAATGTTGATCAGTCGTATCATGATTTTTTTATTTCCTATTTTTTGCATATGTTGCATCAGTCATTGTTATTTATAACTATAATATAGGTGCTTTTTCGTTGAATGTTTGAACACGTATGTATCCAAGCCAACAAAATGAGTCAATTTTTATAATACAACAATGTATCATACAGGAATGCGTTATTATTAGTATAACTCGAACAAAAGTCGTTAATTCAATCAAATGCAAATCGTGTTCAAACTGTAACAAAATTTGCTTGACCGAGTGTATCCGTTTTTTATTCGTACATAGACGTGCTTATTCGAGTCTTACTCGTACCAAACTAATTTGCAGGCACGTTGGAGCCGAATACTCGTACTTGTTAACGCATGTATGACCACGTTCATGTATAATATTAAAAAAAACGTTTGCACAACATTGTTCTGTGTAAGACAGGCTCAACTTTAACGTTTCCTCTTTTTGTTGGCGTTTATGTTTAAACAATTAATCTAATGATCTAGGTAAACTTGTAAATTTAAATTAAAAACAAACATGTATTAAAGCTTATAACATGCTTACCACAACATATTATAAACAAGAGGGCCCAAAGGGCCCTGGGTCGCTCACCTGAGGAAATGGTCAAATGTCACAGTGGAGCCATTTACAGAGGACCACTAATGTTGTACAACAACTATCAAGGCTCTAGTAGATTTTTACAAGAAGATTTTCAAGATTTCCCTTTATTACTCTATATCAAAAAATAATATATACCCCCAGGCAGGGTCCCATTTTAAACTAGGGGAATAGATTGAACATTCTTTTTAGCAACCAATCATAACCATTTAAAAACAATTTGGTAGGGGACCAACCAGGGACCATTCCTGTTGGGTTTGGTCAAATTCCCATATGCGGTTCAAGAGAAGAAGTAGTTTGAACTTTTCCTTATATAGTTTAATGTAAAATTGTGACCCCCGGGGTGGGGTCAATTTTGCCCCTAGGGGCATAATTTGAACAATTTTTGTAGAGGACCTCTAGATGATGTTATATACCAAATATAAAAGCTCCGGGCCTTGTAGTTTCAGACAAGATTTTTAAAAAAAGTGCATTTTAAAAACTCTTTTTTGACCCGGTGACCTACTTATGCAACCAAATGGATCGGTTTGACAAATTGCGGTAGAGAACCATCCAGGGATCATTCCTATGAAGTTAGGTCAAAATCCAATAAGTAGTTTCAGAAGAAGTGTTGTTTAAAGAAATTGTTGACGCACGGACGGACGTACGCACGCACGGACGACGGATAATGGGCCATCACAAAAGCTTACCGTAAACACTTTGTGCTCAGGTGAACTAAAAGTCTTTAATAAAGCACATTGCTTTAATATACAGCAAAGCCGTGTATTTAACATCGTTTTAATGTGCAAAATAGCTGACGCTTGAAAAGCGCCCTCACGGCTGTGCTAAATCGCAAATACAGGAAAGCTGTGTCTTTTTAAATTTCAATCACTAGTCAGTACACACATACAACCGAGCTGTTGATATTGTTCATTCGTCAAACGCGAACACGAACCCGACATTTGAGCAGTTTTTAAAATAGCACAAACAGACAGGAATCCCTCGGAGGTATTCGAGGCGGCTCGTCTTTTTCGTGCTTTGAGAAATAAAATTTGGTCATTTGGAATCATGGCGCAGAAGACAGACATGGAAAAGATCATAGTACTGTAATGTATATGTATGCAAAATAACGAAAGGAAAAGAAAGGGGCGTGTGTCAGCGCACGATATTTTACTGATACTGTTTTTCTCAATTTCAAGAACCATGGCTTCTGTCTTGGTCTTTGTCATGTCCATTTGTCTCCAAACTTTACCAGCAAAGTTTACTGACAATAATACCTAGCCTTTTCTGGGAGCGATCAGGCCAATACGTTTCTATTTGTGTATATGATACACGGGAAGTACCTGCGGATTGGTTTACAGCTAATTAGCCGCGCTATTCCTTGAGCCAAAACTATCTGAGGGGAATCAAGGCGGTCGTGCGCGCCAACAAAAATAGTTAATTGAACTTCACTCCCTTCGTGAGTAAATTAAATATTTTCTATTCTCAAAATACTGATTCACAAACACCTTTCATCATACATTTATAACATGTTTTAGCAAAACAAAACAACAAATAAGTAGGAATAGGTGGCTATGTATTTGACGGCAGTAACAACATTCAAACAACTGTTGGTGCTTTTAATAGATGGCAACATAATTATCACACTCATCTCAACAACTTTAACATGTTGCTGCCATTATAACAATGCTGATTAACAGAAGAATACTGGAAAATATAACTATTATTTGTACATGTAAAGAACAGCAGTGACTATTCTGCACAATAGAAAGCAACATGATAAATGGGATTGGGGAAATGGGGATTTGAATATTTACATAATAATAAATTCAGAACTATTAACGAAATTACATTAATAACTTTTGCCATTTTTTTTATTGCTGCGAGTGGGCTACCTCACCCTAACTCCCAGTTGGAAGGGAAGGTAGGATTTCTCCATGACTCAAGTCCAGCGGACGGTGTTCCCTTACCATGTGTCCGTATTAGAGGCTTATAAACAATTAGATTTATAGATCTCTGTTTCCTATTTACCATCTTACTTTCAAAGTGTATAGTCAACAACACTTTACTTAAAACATATAAAACATTTATTGCATAGGTTTTTTCAGCATAAAATATGTAATGTTAAAATGCCAATTGTGTTTGATTATCCGAATAAGTCGCTCACACAACAAATGTTAATATGTTGCTGGATAAACGCTCAGACGGAGTCTAT
>Ga0224511_10004073_pt1 | contig 10886 bp, 6 predicted proteins | sample SF_May12_sed_USG_2_FD_169988 | JGI IMG/M metagenome (GOLD analysis project Ga0224511, IMG submission 169988) | Sediment microbial communities from San Francisco Bay, California, United States - SF_May12_sed_USGS_8_1 | ecosystem: Environmental > Aquatic > Marine > Sediment | place: USA... | reverse complement strand
TTTAATTTTATTTTATTTCTTAGAAATACAATTTGTTTGAATGATAACAGGATAAAAACTTGAGTTTGTTGTAGTCAACCTTTTGTACTTACTCGCACGCGCATTACTGCTGGAGTTATAAGGCGCAGCAGTAGAAAGATAACTTTTTAAATTTCACTGGTTATCTTTCTACTGTAAAATCCTATATTTATTCAATAGTCATGAAAGAAATTGCTTTCTACGATCACTCGTGAAATAAATTTCTATCTTACACCAACATTCAACAAATATCCTATATGACTTCTCCATAAATGTTGAATTAGCGCCTTGGTACGGTCAATAAAAAACAGTGGGGGTTTAAACCAGTTTTCCGCTGCAGCCAACCCGTGACCAACATCAAAACTATTATTGCACGGATAAATAGGAATGTAAATTAATAACGATCAAATGCAAAAAGCCTTTAAACTTAAACGTCATCATACAATGCGCTGTGGGTTACAGAAACAAATGTACATCGCGCGTAGGCCATTTTCGTATATGAATTTATGATGCAGTAGATATAAGAGATTTGATATTATAAATTGAAGAGATGTTCAAAAAAGAATGTTGTAAACAATGTGTAGACATGTCAGGTTTAAGGACACCATGACAAAATGGCCCGTAAAAACATAAAACACACACAGAACAACAAAAATACGTAGAGTACCAACAAGCAACAAACAGTCAGAAAAAAAAAATTGTGTTTGGTGTCTCACTTAAGACTTTGAATATTTTTACATTTGATTTGATTGTTTCATTAAACCGCTTTTATTTAAATTATCATTCCAGCGGCTGACTGTTCTGAACTTCTAAAGATCAACTCCTCGTTGCCGACTGGGGTGTATGAGGTGACGACCTGGAACACCTCCACAAAAACACGTGTATACTGTGACATGGATACTGAAGGAGGCGGATGGACCGTATGTTGTTTGGTTAACTGACTTTTATTTCACCAACATTTCGATTTAGTTTCAGTTGGTGCTGCATGATTATTAACGCTAGGATTGAACCGGCTGGATGCAAAAACAGGTCTATCTAACCAAACGTTTATACTCACAGGTCTTTCAGCGGCGATTTGACGGTACCGTTGAATTTTACCGAGATTGGGATTCTTACGAAAACGGTTTTGGAAATATCAGTGGCGAATTCTGGCTTGGTAGGTACTCTTACTAGCTTAAATACACATGCTAACGATAAGTAGAGAAATTGAAGACATATAAGGCATGTTTGCCTTAAATACTGAGTGCGTGTTTTGTCAGAAGTAATAGTCTTTATTTCTTAGTATTCATGTATAGCAAAATTACAAGTGAGTTGCCTAGTATAAGACTATTAAAGCTCACATGATGTAATGACAAATATTGACGTCACTAGAGAACATTTAAAACACGATGTAGTGTATGTTGCTTTACAGGTTTGCGTCTAATTCACGAAATGACATCACGGAAGGGTCGCAGTAACGTTTTTCGACTTGACGCGCAGGCAGCTGACGGTACAAAAGGGTTCGATGCACACAACTCATTTGGTGTGGACCCTGCACCCGGCTATACTGTCCACGTGGGGACAAGAATATCATCGCTTAATTTAAGTAAGTATATTCGCAGCAGCGTAAACTTTTGTATACATTTGCCCTTATTACAAACGCCCTAAAGTATACGTATTCCAGTATCGATACTAGTGAATTCAGATATGAAAACAATATTGTAGATAAACAACAACAAACAATTATTGGTAATATTTTAATCATGTCGTGTATACTCTTTTGACCTATTTTACAATATTTGCGGTGTTATGTTATTATTTTATTCTGTATGACGATAAAATCACGTGTTTTATTGATAAATTTACAAAATAGTAAACAATTTTTTATGTGTACCAAACCTTATGCATTATTTATTTTTACCTTTTTAACTTCTCATTTATTAAAAAAACAAGATTGATACATTTTAACAACAGTAACGAATATAATTACGAAATGTCAAAAGTGTATGTGGCATAGGAAGTTGCTGAAGCGTTGTTAAGTTAAATATTTGAGAATTATTCTGCAAAGACATCGTATTAGTATAGATGGTGATGAAATGCGTTACATATAATATTTTATATTCGTCCTTTAATGTCAAAGCGAAATCAAGAAGGTTGGATTTTTGGATGTTCGTATTTTAGGTGTACATGTAGTTCTACAAGTGGCACACTTATTGGAAAATACATTTACGTATATGTTCATCAAATGAAAATCAAATACGTTTATTTCAAGTTATATTAAGATGAAATAAATGATCTAAAAAGAATATTTGTAAAACATGTAAGTGTAGAATATATAAGTGTCAAGTTTCAAGATCATTGTTAACTATCCAGGGGTCTTAAATGTACCCAACTGAGGTCGGGTCGTGAAACACACTTATTAATTATCAAAATCTATTTTGTCCTCGTTGTCGACGAGTGTAGGGCACATACGTCAATCTTGAGGTACATTAAAATGTCTTTAATCGGTTGGCAATAATTTAAAACTAGTATTATATTTGTTGAATTTGGAAAACCGTGAGTAACGTTTTTTTCTGTTCAACAGATATATTACAATTTTAAAACGAGTTGCCAAATCGATAAAAGACATAATTATTAAGTTGCAACAAATTCAGATTTGATTCCCTTTCTTCAGTTTGATACACACAGTGGTAACAAGACAATATAGGTTTCGAAATGTGTCATGTGTGCTACACGACCAGACTTCAACCCAGGCATATTTACATATCGACATGGCAGAAATTTGAACATATAGATTAAACAGTATATATTGTAAATATTAAGTTCAATCACAAACATGTTAATAATGTACATTATTATATAGTTACCATTCAATTCATCGTGATTATATTTCTTGTAAACTTATGTGGTCAGAAGCTGGATATCGCGCTATACATGGTATGTATTTCATAATCAATACTTACACAAATGTAGGTTATTAGACGTTTTACTGTACAATACGGGAATATATTTGGACGAGTTCACATCTTAAAAAGTGATATTGGACGAGCCGTCAGGCGAGTCCAATATGACTTTTCAAGCTGTGTACCAGTCCAAATATATCCCGTATTGTACAGTAAAACGTCTAATAACCTTTTTATTCTACATCTAATAAATGAAGCATGGATTTTCAAGCATTTAATTTTAAATTTCTCTTATTTGACGTTGTGTTTTTTTCATTCGGATACTTTTTTACGGTCAACGGCTTTTATCGTTGAAAAACAATGGTAAAATGCACTTGCACCGAATCGTCCAATACGAAAAAATATGGACTTTTTTGGATCCAATACGGGAAAATATTGGACGGTCACGTGGTACAAATAAAGGACGCTCATTGGATGAATTTATTAGATGAAGAATAAATCTATTTATATTTATTTATATATATATATATATACAATTTATATTTCTCGTGCACTTACAGAGAGGCCTGATGTTATTCATCAATTCATGGATGGTATGAATTTCACAACCAATACATAATATTAATATTTCTCGTATACTTACAGAGTGGTCTGCTGCTGACAATCACTACATGGACGGCATGAACTTCACAACCTATGATCGGGAACAAGATGTCAATGAACGATACAATTGCGCCCTGAGCCACCACGGTGCTTGGTGGTACCGTAGTTGCCTTGTCGCCAATCCCAATGGCTTATATCTTACACCTGGTACGTCAGGTAATGTCAGCTGTATGACGTATGTTGCTTTCCGTGGAGGTGGTTATGAATCCTTACGTACAATGAAACTCATGTTTAGATAATCACATTATTGTGGTTGTTATTGTAGATAGCGCGTGTATTTATAACGTATTACTCAAAAAGCTTTACAAGAAAAGGACACAAGAACGCTTTGTAAAACCTTTTTGTGTGGCTGTTTAGAAAACAAACGTGTTTTATTGATTTTAAAGTACATACACTGTCAGAATCTTTGGTAAGACTTTACTATACTTCATCATATAATAACACACATGTATAATATAGAAAAATATATAATTATATACATGTAATTAATATATAGAGCACCCTAGTAATATAAAAAAAATATTTACTTTATATTATTCAACAACTTCACGTTACTATATTAAAATATAAAGATAAGTTACTTATCAGTGGATTGTGTTACACAACGCGTGTATTGTTAAAGATGCAGTTCATTTAATACATGGAGGTTTATGTCGTTATCCATATATTGTTATGACTGAGTTATTTTGTGTTTCTGCGTAAGGTGGTGTGTATACACGTACAGTGTGTTCGTTTGTTTTATATTATGAGTTGTTGTCTTAAACAATGACTTTTTGTATAATTATAATATGGATTTGGTGAATATATGTGGTTAATTGACTTCAACTTCTTTAAAAACATTAACTCATTATAGAGTCATTCAAAAGAGCGTACATGCATTACATAACATGGACAACATGTTATTTTCAACATATGACCAAGACCAAGATCCAGATTCACGTGATTGTGCCCAGATGCACCACAGTGGCTGGTGGTTCTATCAGTGTACTCACTTCAATCCCAATGGGATGTACACAACACGTGGAACAGCTAACGGCCAAACCATATTTTATTCTGCTTTCCGAATGGACGTGGAGAGCTTACGTACAATGAAACTAATGTTTAGATAAGCACTTAAATTACGAGGCTAAACACATAATATTTATTCCGACATACATAACGTAAAATGATTTTATACAGTAAAATTTTGTTTATGCATTGTTTACATCAATTATTCTTGGTGTGTACTTGTTAGGAATGCAATCTATAATTGGATGCCAGGAATATGTTGTACATACTGGACGTGTGACATTGAAATGTGTATACTTTTTGAGCTTGGCTAAACACAATATATTTATTCCGACATACAAAACGTAAAAGAATATTATATAGTAAAATGGTGTTTATGAATTATAAACAATAATAAAGTGTGCAATGTTAGCAAAACAATTTATTATCGGATTCCAGGAATTTGCTTAACATACTACACAAGTGATATTGACTTATGTAAACTATGTGAGCGTATGTATGAAAATATATATCGGACATGGATTTTGATTTTGTGTTATTATTTGACCGTTAGATCACGGATAGATCGATATGTATTTTTTTTTCAATAATAGGAGAATGATTCCATGTTTACAGGTACGTATAAATTCTTTAAAAGAAATATCAGTGTATACAATATAAATGGAAGAGATGTTCAAAGAAAAAATGTTGTAAACAATGTGGACAAGTCAAGTTTATGGGCACCATGACAAAATGGCCCGTACAAAAACACACAGAACGTCACAAAACACGAAGTAAACAAAACATAACAAAACATAACATAATAATGTTTTTGTCCACAATCTCTTATGAATAAATAATTACCAGATGGAATAGTATTTACAAAGACAGATATACCAAACAAACTAACGAAAATAAACTATATCATTGCGATAATACAGAAGTCATGGAAAATCACGTCTTGGCTGCCGTGAGAAAAAAGACAGAACCGATATTATATGTAATATAAAATGCACAGCTAACGTAGGGTTCATATTACAATACTATAATGGTATCAACATTATGAGGTGGCAGGACAAGCGGAAGGAGTTTAGTTCATCTAGATTCCTTGACCGAAAACGAAAGGACAATGTTTAAAGCACCCAGAGCACAGTAGGACATGAAATGGGAAAACATTAAAGTATTTCCAAACATCTTAATAACTGTGTGATAAAGCATAAACTTTAAGTACCATGTGCTAGTTTTGAAGAAAATGGTGCACAAACCAGGACATTTTCAAATACACCATTCAATATGAGGGGAACTCATTTTCTTGTCCATGGGACAGAAAAGGATTTACCTCAGTTTTGATGCATTTTCGTCTTTTTAAATATGTTGTCATAATATTTTTAAGAGTCAGACGTTCAACATCCCATTTCTTCACTGAGATCCATGTCTAAATAATAATTTTAGATAAGAAATCTCCAACCAAGATTTCTGTGCTCTAGTCCCTTTAAGTGGTAAACTAACACAAACCACATGGTCAACACTGTTTAACGTTCTTTTACCTCACATTCACATTGAATTTGATTGACACCAACCTGACCGTGCCTTTAGTTTTGTTCTATATAGGTACAACGTCACGAAAATAAATCGAATTGCTTCCACATGTCTCATACGATTGAGATAAAACTTTCCCTTTCATCAGTTTAAAATTGGCACATATAAACATACTTTTATCATTTTCTATAACGCGTTTATTGCACAGGACATCACTAGAGCATCAGATGCAAACATTTAATGGGTAGTCAAAACAACTATGTCGCGAAGATTGCAAAGGACGCGTGTAAATTGTATCCGCCAGTGTCCACTATGATTTCGAAATAGGTTAGGCGGACGTTTGGAGCTGTCGAAGTACGCTGGGGCAGTATTGTTTGACGTAGTTTATACCACGTGTGTGTACCATATACAATATTGCGTTTGAACGTCATATTCCTCTTCTTTAACAAGCCCGGAATTTAAACATGGACATAACTTGTACTTATGTATTGTTCACTACCAACACGTTTGGAATTACGTAAGTAATAGCAATAGTACAATAAGACGATATGACAATGTTATTTGTTAAAGGGACTCAACTGAGGTCTGGTTGTGAAGCACACCTTAAAAGATTGTATTCGAAAACCTGTTCTGTCTTGATATCGACGTGTGTATGGCATAATAGTATATATTGTGGTACATAAATATGTATATTATCGGTTGGCAATTCGTTACAAACTTGTATTATATATGTTGATCGATTGAGTTGCCAAATCGATAGAGGACAAATTAAGGTACCGCAACGTTTTTATACACTCACTAGGTAGATAAACAGAACATTATAGTTGTTCGAGATACATTTTTTTTTTCGTGAGTCATACGGCCAGATCTCAGTGGAGTCCCTTTAAGAAATAAAAAAAATAAACGCTTACCGTTCATCGGCTTAAGCTTCCTGCTATATAATACGTCACTAAAATATCATTGTACAGCAATACATTTAGGCTGATTCTCTAGTTGTAGAGGTTTTGTGCCGTATGTGTGAAATCGTTTGTTCATCTACGGACAACATCAAAATAACGAAAACTATATAAAACAGATCTAGGTTTCACGGGCCACGAGTGTTTCCGATATATCACGATTAGTGGCGACGAGCATTTGGGAAGCATTCTGTTAGTCATTGAATGGTTACGAATGATTCCGATCTTTGTCGAAGTGTTATCCTTGTTTAGCATAGAACAATTGCAACATGTGCACCATTTCGAAAAAGCGATGTACTTTCTTAACACCAATAAAGACGACGTAGATGCGCAACCAAATAGTGTGCAATTTGTAAACCATTCTCAAATATGTATATGCTGTGAAGTGTAACTTAACGTTGTGTATTTCCCCACATTTTACTCGTATTGTGGCGGGCTAGACGGGAACTCGGGCCTCATAATCTCCGATAAAGTGGGCGGCGCCGGGCCCTGATTGGGAGGCGGATGTGGGTTCGCGGCCGGCTCCCGGTACACGACCATCATCTGATCGGGACAAATGTGAATCGGCACAGGTCCTGCTGTGTCGTGACGAATGTGCTCAGTGGTGGGTTTACCTCGCTGTTGTGCTAATACTGATCTGAAGCACACACAATTTAAAAGTTTTTAACCGAGATTTATAAGCCAAACGGGCCAATAGTCTGAATTAGAGGTGTGATCAGACCCCTTAAGGTGATGACGTTAAGGTGGGCACAAATGCTCTGCGTTTTCTTCGAATAGTTGAGTTAAAAAAACAAAGATCATAAGATACGTTAAATTAATCTATGCCAGGATATGCATTTATAAGCAATATTAATTGATTTACAGGCTAAACATGTCATACATCATAACAGGGTATTTTCAAATACGTTAACTAATAAAATTACAAGGCGGACAGACTACTCACTGCTGTAAATGATAAAGAATGCAAATTAAACCACAATTGTCGCGTGACATTGTGATTTTTAAGTACATGTACATAATGTTCAACATCAACAGTAATTTACCATATGAGACATTTTGTTCCTAATGTTTATTTTACCATGCTAACGATTGCTTACATAAACGTTTGCACATAAAAGACGCAACGAAATGCATTTTTATTAACACAAACATCGACGAGCAATTTCCGCCGCGTTTCTTAACATTTCCATTAGGTACAAAAACTCCATATGCATATGCCTGTACTGTTGGAGTCACGTTTACGAGATTTTGAACACTTATTATGTGCACTTCCGGTCTGTTCGGGATATTTTTATTGGTGTTAAAGTGACAGTTTATTAATATTCAGCATAATAATAGTCTAAACATAGTCAATTTAAGGTAGGATATCTTGTTATCTTCTATTCTGAACATATTTTAATCAACAAAATCAACACGCATCATAGAAATCGTGGTCATGATTATTGACGTCATCAATGTAAAAGAAACATTTTCCGTTATTGATTTTGTCCGGAACAAATATATGTTCGATTGTTTGTTATGCATTTATGTTATAGAAAAGATAAAAAAAATTATTTGCAGTCCGTGCTATAATTAGCTTGTTTCGAATTTGCAACATTTATAAACGCCAAATATTCGTAATAAATCTTTTGCACGTGCATAAGCTTCTACAATTTAATGATCAGTTTTGTGTTTTTACATTCACCTTTTGATGTTTAATTAATAACAACTAATTTTCATACATTTTAGAAAATAATGGGCCAGCGTGGGGACGTAACGTCAAAGTCACATGTGACGTCCGAATGTCGCTGAAGCGTTCAAACTTTTAAGAATTGATTTTAAAGACGTCTAATAAACATACATTTTAGTGAAATTTCGTACCTTTACATTTTCTATTAACCTTACAATGTCAAATTGAAATGGGTGAGTAGGCGCTTTTTTAGTTGTTGGTTAGTTAATGATATATTGTGAAGCTTAAAGAAGGTAGATCCGACCTTGTCAATAATTACAATTATGTAAAATGGCACACTAAACGTTTTAGTTTTTAAGGCTATATTGTCCATATTTATTATTCACATTTAGCTTTAAATTTCATGTTCCGTATTTAAGCCCAAATTTCAAGTCGGTAATTTGCCAGTTATCATGGTTTATGTCCTATACATTAATGCGAGAAGAATTACTTTTATTTGTAACAAATTTATCTCTTTCTGCTAAACGCATGTAAATAAAATTTAAAAAAATGTGTCTTTCTATTGGCAACTTCATTTTTTTTTCTCAATTGGACAGTAACGAGAAATTCGAGAATTTAAAAGCGATGGTCGTAGATTGAGGCAGCAGGCAATTGTCATTGTTTTATATATATATATCATTTTAGTTACAGTATGTGTGTCTTTAAGATCAATAATAAAGATAAAATCAATGTTGTTTTAACTGTAATCATGCTTTTTGTGAAACTACAGGTTCTAAAAGTATGCACTTTATCTACCTTAGACACGTCTCGGACGTACATTTATTTCTTATACAAATAAACGATATCAACTTTTAATAAAGTAAATATTCTACATGATGCATTTCTTCGACCCTTGAAAGACAGAAACAGTAAAACACGTGTAAATGGTTATGTGTTAATTAATTACATTTGTATTATTACAGTCCATACATTTTATATATAATTTATCCATTACTTTTTGTCATTGAAACATGGGCTAGTTATATTTTTACGGGGTAATGCTTCGGCATTTTGTTGTGTTTTTTTATTCTGCTTGACCTTAAATAATAATGTTCGTTTTACATTTAGCATTTGATAAAAGATCAGATACAGTGTATTTATCCCATTTAAATTTACAATAAGAATACCGTACTGGTATTATTAGTTTATGTGTGACAACGTTTTGTGTTTGTCTAAGATTGCACGTGATCTTGTACATATCTGATCTCCAGAACAGTTGTATGCAACATTTATATTTTCGATATAGTGTCAGCAAAAGACAAGCAAAATATGCGATATGAAACGTGCCATATCTAAAACATCAAAGAAAGGAAGAAAGATACTCATAACTTAATGAAGTTGCATTTTCCTTCGTTATATAAATTGTTATCACGCCTTCCGTTCAAATATTCTATTTAATGCCTGTGATACACTACATTCGACGTCGAGATGTCAAGCGGTATTGTTAATCATGAAAGATACTTGCATCTTTTTGTAACCATATCATTTTTTCATTACTAAGTTCATTGTACGCGAATGAGTTTGCCAAAGCGACGGTCACTTTTACATGAACGCTTCAATTGTTAAAGTGAAAATGAATTAGTATTATAATGTTATGCTATGTACTTTTGGGGCCATATAATTTATAATAACAGGTCTCAAGTATGCTACAATGGTTTTAGGGAGGTAACCGTCATTACCCAGAACTTAAACCGACGTTTTAATAGTTGAACGTAACCAAAAGACTGGTTCAACAGTTTTTCTCCAGCATTCGACTTTCTGGATGAATAAATACAACACAGTCCAAACAAAAAACAATGGAGAGAGAAACAAAAACTTTTGCAAAACAATGTAATTTTCTGTAATTTTAGTTCAGTCTGCATAGTTTATGTGCAATATAACTGGAGGAAATGGTAAGCACAAACATTTAACATTATTAAAATCCACGATCCTTGTGTGTGTGTCAAATAAATCACACCCTTACTATTGACAATTCACTGATATTTGTAATCCAGATAGATCATGATCATCCAACTTCAACACTATTCAACTATATACTGCCAAAAGTCAATACTGACTACATAAGGCAGGCGCAAGTCCTGATCATTGTAAGAGGAAAATAATATCCGCAAATGCAGGAGCTGTTTTATCTCG
>Ga0224511_10004072_pt1 | contig 10888 bp, 4 predicted proteins | sample SF_May12_sed_USG_2_FD_169988 | JGI IMG/M metagenome (GOLD analysis project Ga0224511, IMG submission 169988) | Sediment microbial communities from San Francisco Bay, California, United States - SF_May12_sed_USGS_8_1 | ecosystem: Environmental > Aquatic > Marine > Sediment | place: USA... | reverse complement strand
AATATAAATTGAAGAGATGTTTAAAGAAGGTATGTTGTAAACAATGTAGATATGTCAAGTTTAAGGGCACCATGACAAAATGGCCCGTACAAAAACTAACACACAGAACGACACAAAAACACGTACAACACCGTGAAACAGACATTAAGAAAAAAAACACTATATTTTTATGGTTTTTTTCGGATTTTTTTTTCTTTTTTATTTATATTTTCTTAAATGAATTCTTCAAGAAATGTTGAGTTACCGCCTTAGTTCGGTCAATGACACTCATTGGGAGTTTAAACCAGTTTTAAGCTATAGCAAACCTCACACTTTCTCAACATGTTTTGGAGAAGAAAAAGAAAGAAAAAAATGCATTTACTCTCCAAGTTAAATTAAATTGATGAAAGGAAAGCCCTTAGGAAGCATAGCCTGCATGGGAATAGCAGCCTCGGTTTTATTGAAGCTGTTTATCAGTAGTAATGATGATGCCACACCACTGACGCCCCCTACCACATGAGCAGATCTCTATTTTCAAATGTAAACAACATACAATCCATAATCCCTGACGACCAGAAAAAAAAATAACAACACAATAATGAAGTACGGGGCGACATTTTACACAGGCACTAAACACCAGCTGTTTGATATTTGAGTTTGATATTTACTTAACAGAATCAATCTTTTTAATCATAAACAGTTATGGTAAACAAACATGTACAATCATATCAATTACACAAGCTTTCATTTTGGCTTTCTTCTATAAATGTGTAACGGTGTCCCAATGTGCGTAACTGCATTTGCAAACACATGTTAAGCATGTTACATAGATGGCTTTGATGTTTTTCTCAGAATCAGAATCATCAGAATCAATATTTATTTATTGTCGGTATTTTGTACAAAGTTATTTGATTTTAAACATGTTTCTTCTAGCTTTTAAATATATGTCTCGCTAACCGTAATATTCAACTAATTTAAATAGTTTTCCATAATTTTGTATGTCAACACCGTTACGCTATATGACACATATGGAATTTATAATGGTTTCTTTATTGTCTTAAACCTTTTATAGCTTACGACATCTGCACCAAATTTGTGAAAAGGCATCAAGTTAGCTAAAATACCGAAAGTATGTGTATTCAATGTCAGAATCGTTTAGACAAAATATGTTTGTTCAATGTTATATAAGTGTTTCAATACGCTATACGCGTTACGTGAAGGGGTCAAAATTATGTAAAAAAATGTTATTTAATTTGCGTTTAATTGTGTACGCATTCTTAAACTGTATATACATGATTGATAATTGTAGTTTTTCCTCTGATTATTTTGTAATATTACACATTTTCTCATTAAAATGGAATATATACTTAATTAAATGTTTTCGTAACGGTGTCATGGCACAAATACAATTTCAACATAAAAAAAAGACAAATATTTACAAATCCAGTTATTATGTGTTTAAAATTATTTAACCATCAGAACCAATGGTAGATGTCATCATTAATGAAGACAAAATGTTTCATTTCCATCATGCATGGCAACACTGTTATGCTCATTACAACAACTGTACGCTTATTTCAACAATAGTACGCTCATTTCAACAACGGTACGCTCATTTCAACAATTGTACGCTTATTTCAACAACGCTACGCTCATTTCAACATTGTACGCTTATTTCAACAATGGTACGCTTATTTTAACAATGGCACGCTTATTTCAACAACGGTACGCTCATTTCAACAATGGTACGCTTATTTTAACAATGGCACGCTTATTTCAACAACGGTACGCTCATTTCAACAACGGTACGCACATTTCAACAATGGTACGCTTTTTTCAACAACGGTACGCTCATTTTAACAACGTTACGCCCATTTCAACAGTGGTACGCTTATTGCAATACCGTTACGCTTATTTCAACAACGGTACGCTCATTTCAACAACGGTACGCTTATTTCAACAATTGTACGCTCATTTCAACAACGGTACGCTCAATTTAACAACGATAAGCTTATTTCAACAATGGTACGCTTATTTCAACAATGGTACGCCCATTTCAACAACGGTACGCTTATTTTAACAATGATACGCTTATTTCAACAGCGGTACGCTCATTTCAACAATGGTACTCTTATTTCAACAACGGTACGCTCATTTCAACAACGGTACGTTAATCTAAAATGAATTATATATAATATATTCTATTGGTTTAATTACAGTGAAATTACAGTTTTTGTAATAGTTAGACGGCAGGCCAAGAGTCTTCTTCAGGCAAAAAGTTTAAGTGTATCCCAGATAGCCCCATGAAATACAGACTGGCAGGATATACAAAGAACAGGCTCAAGCGAAGCAGCTTTGTCCATGAAGCCAAGAAACTGGACAGAAAGTTTGCATCAGAGCTGACAATACCTACCTCGCCTATGAGCAGCACGGACATATATGTACTAGACCCATTGAAAAACGAACTGTCTGACATAAAGGTGAAACTCAACATTCCACAGTTTGATAGTGGTAAACAAGAATGTGAGAGTACCAGAAAGAGTCTTACGCTCGCCATGATCAACGAAGACTATCCTCTTGACAAGTGGACCCCCGTTTACACAGATGGGTCAGCCACAAGAGCAATCAAAAACGGAGGAGCTGCTATTGTCATCAAACACCCATCAGACCGTCGAGAAACACACCATATGGCCACCGAAAAGCACTGCAGCAACCGCAGAGCAGAGACTGAAGCACTCATAAAAGCAGTCTCCTTGATTATAGACTTGTCAGAAGCTGTCTCTACAGTGGTCTTTCTTACTGATGCACGTTCAGTCCTGGAAGCTCTGACAAACAACAAATTCCCACACCTAGCCAGAGCAATGAATGACCTTAGCGCCACTTGCAACGTTACCTTACAGTGGATAACAGTACAATGTGGTATAACGGGCAACGAAGAAGCTGACCACTTGGCTAAACTAGGAGCCCAATCAGAGCAACCAGATGTCCAGGTCTCGTATAAGGAGAACGTCACCATCATCAAAGCACTAACAAAGCCAAGACAAGGCCCTGATGCATATCATTCTTTGAACCAGCCAGAGCAAATAATAATGGTTAGACTACGCTCAGGACATAACAGACTGAATGCACACATGTACAAAAAGTACCGACTCGTACAATCCCCAAAGTGTCCGTGCGGAGAAGAAGATCAAACTGCAGAGCATGTCCGCCAAAGATGTAAGCGACAGGACCAGGAGCGAGCTGCGACGTGGCCTCAGGAAACAACCCTCCAACAGAAGCTATATGGCGATGTTGAGGACCTGAGACGGACCACATCCTTCATCGTAGATACTGGTGTAGTTGTGTAATTGCAAACGCCAGTAAGTAAGTAAGTAAGTAAGTAAGTAAGTAATAGTTAGAAAGTTAGAGAAACACAATGTAATAAGCCTCTTGTCCCATATTGATTTTCTGACTGCCCCGTATTGTCCTGTATTATGCAGCAGAGCACCCTTTATCTGATAATATGCGTTTCAATGCAAAACAAATGCAATATTTTCCATTACTGCATGTGTACTAGATGAAGCAGGAATATGTTTATCTTCTTTTATTACATACGTTCAAAAGTCATACAGTTTAAATTTACTGCGTCTCCATGGTTAGTCTAATTATTAATTAACTTTCAAGGAAAACAAATGATAGCTTCTCATGAAAATTCTAGCAATCGAGTCATGCTACAATAATGACCAAATTAACTAGTTTTGAAATGTTTCTCACTACGCAGCTTTATTCACACCTGCTGCACATATCAGTTAGTAAGTTCTAGATTTGTTTCGTCAGACCGTGATTATCGAAGATATTATGGTGTCCTGAATTCTCACAGCTTGAACGTGCTGGTTATATTAACAGTAAATTACAAAGAAATGTTGCTATATATTTTTTAATTATCTTATCATACACTTAACAATAATAAACATTTTAATAATCTCATTATACATATACATGTTTTGTTTGAACATCTCTTTAATTTATATTAAAGTTATCGTATCCAATCCTTGTTTAAAATTGATAAATTTAAAGGAATTATAGATAGAATGTAAATCGATATATGTCTTGCACGAAAACAAATGTAGTAGATTTTGTACTTATGTACAATACAATAAATAGCGATTTTGCTTTTTTTATAAGTGTCATTATTTATCATTGTTTTAGAGTGAATATGTGACACTAACATGTAATCGCTTGCTAAGATATGATATGATTGTATTGTTAATTCCGGGAACACTTGTAAGGTCGACATACCAAGTTTTGTGGGACTCGAAGCTCTGATCCCCGGATTCCGAGTCCAGCTCTCTATCGGTTGAGCTACTGCCGAGAGGTTTCTCTTCAATTTATATTTTTACAAAATATATCAAAACCGACACATTTTTGTAAAAGCCTAAACTTGACATATTTCTCTCTAGAAGCCGCTGAGTGCCAACATACTCAAGTCACTACTTCAAGAAATCAGTTACATGCTTTTTGAATAACGACCATGCATGAGATATTTGATGTTAAGAACGTATTTACGCATAGCAAATAAGATCGCCTTAATATTCGTAGGGTTGGTTACGTTTGAGGAACCAGATGATATCACGGTGACGAACCCTTCTAACTAGCGTCTCTGGGCTCACCAGTTATCTGCTTCTTTTTTTCGCAAGTTACTGACTTCTTTCTTTAATTGTATGTCAGATTAGTGGCGTAAATTAACACTAGAATTCGAAATCTGGTAATAATCACTACGGAGGACATTTGCCGTTACCGGTCGGGCTTCAATCCCTGGCCATCGGATTTGCAGTCTCGCGTTCTACCGATTGGGTTGGCCTGCAAGATTTTTGTATTTAAAAGGTAATATTCGTTTGCACGCGATGTAGATATTTAAAACAAAGTTGTCATAAGCAAAAAGGATATGAAAATGCAAACCCAATACTATCAACGCTATCTGTGCTTGTCAGAAAACTATTGGAAAACAGGTCCCCTCTGTTACAGTACCAGAAGTAGTGACTATTGGAACTGGATTCTTCATACGCTCTCTGAATGATGCGATGGATGTTACTTGTTGAAGAACACTGTTGGAAGAGTAGATATTATACAATATGTTTTACGCGTGTTGATGTCAATTTAGAAAGACAAAATGGGTTTATGTAAAACAGTGAACATTATCCATTTTAGCGGCTGTTTCTTGTGTATGTGTATCGTTTGTTTTTCCTTATTGAATACTGCATATGCAAATATAACAATAAGTTCATGTGGCTGGGACATGCATTCTGAAAGTAATTGTACGTTAGATGGTTCAAGCTCATGCAACAAGTTCATAATGCTAGACAATAAGTGTACGTTAAATTGCACCGAAAAGAAAGAAACTATATTAGTGTGTGAAACAAGAGATACGCTTGAATCATTTCCGGCGATAGACGATGATGACATACGCAGACGAATTGTGAGCGTGTAAGTAAAAAAACATTAACGTTTGGCTTTGCTTAAAAAGACACAGTGTGTCTAGTTACAGCAGCATGTCTAAAATAAAGAAATGTCAAAACGAATTTTATAATTGTTTATTTACGTTTCATTGGTGCTAGTGACTTATGTTTTCAGATGTAACTATGTAGAAATATTACCCTCTTAGTATAACCACTATGTATTCTGCTTTTAAGTACCTTTTTAATATTACATTGTTTCTCACTCGAACTAGTATAAAAGTAAAAATACAAGGTTTGTCGCTTAATCGACACAAGAAAGTACTCTCATTTAACCTAACATCAATCAAATATTTTCATACAACTTATATTTTAAATATAGCTTATTACCAATTCCTGTTTCAAACAGTTTAGGTGATATTCTTTGATATGAGCAGATACATACATTATTGGCTTTCGTGCCGTTTGAAATTAATCGACGTAACACAGCTACAAATCTTAACTACCTTATCAAATGAGATAAAATTGTGTTCGTCTTTGATGTATTTCAGCTCTTTGATCATCTGATTTGAAGCACAACACTCGTGCTGTTTTTAGACGTGTTACACTTTTACAACATTACAAAACAACCTATTTTTTATTTGGCAAAGACAGGCCATATTCCTAGAGATCAGTAAATGCGTTTAATAACAGAATTTAGAGGATTCTGTTTACAGAAACCTGCCAGCTTTTTAAACGAAATAAAAGCTGTCTGTTGGCAAAATATCGTTTTTAGGAAAACATCTAAATTTAGAAAGAAATGAAATAATTGTACATGGTGGCATTTGATATTCTTTAAAGAAGCTAAGCATGTATATGATACCGTAGCGGTTGGACACAACACTATAACATGTAAATTACATATAATAAAATAACATTACACAGAGGATAATCCTATTCAATGACTAAAAGGAATTTAGGACCAAAACTACTTCACAAGGAGTGGGGAGGATTAAGTAAGTAAGTAAGTAAGTAAGTAACTACACAACAATTAACCATAAAAACCCAGCACGAAGTGGGATTCGAAAATGAAACGTCGAGCACTGCAATCCGGTGCGTTAACCTCTCGACCATCGGGCTATTATGTTGAAGATAATACAACTTTTTAACTGTTCCAACCTTGTGCATGCAACATACACACAATCAAAACCCAAAACGGCGTGCCACATTTTAACAAATGCATTGTTTGCATATATCTGATCATGTATGAATTACTATTTTTGGAGATGTTTCGCATACTAAGGCGAATATGATTCACTGTATCATTATAGTTAAAAAGTAAAACTTAAACGAATCTTGTCGCATGATAAAGACATAACATCTCTTATATTTTAATTGTTTTATTTGGTCACCGCTTTATTTACATTGCTACATTATTTACTAAGTAGGTAAATGATATGACGAAAATGGACAAAGCCCAAAACGAGCCGTAGTTAAGCTATTTTATAAATTACATAGCCTGTTCACCCTTCATGCTGAAAGCTTCCATATCTCTATAGATGACGTCCGTTTTCCTCATTTTCTGACCGCGCTAGCCTTTGTTCGAATACTGACGATGTACTGTTTTTTCGTCGGTTTGTCTTAAAATCGATTATAAAATAGATTTATAAATTTAAATTTAAGTTAAATAAAAACAAGTTTTAAATGTGTTTAAATGTTTGATATTTGCATACTATTCTGTTTGACATAATGATATTTTTGTAATATCCAGTAAACGGCCATGAAAAAAGATAAGCACAGTAAGATTCGAAATGAAACTTCGAATTAGAATCCTTTGTATTTTCTGTAAATATACAACCGTTTATTTTTATTAGAAACTTTAAAAAAGAATACCATAGAGATCACTTAGACGAATCTCGGTTATAACTGGCTAACATTGTTTTTGCTTTAGACAAGCATACTGTTCCGGCCACTTCTCACCTAAGGCAACTGTAATAAGTGTTTTCATGAAATTGTTAATAATTTTTATTTAAAATATATCAATGCCATTAGTAAATTAAAACATAATATTTCAATTTTCATTTCATGCTCTAAATATAACAAAAGTTGTCTTTTTACAAAAACAAATATACGAAAAGCCAGCATCCGAATCCAAAGCTTTAAAAGAAGTGTCGTGAGCTGTATTTTATTTGTATTTTTGCATCGTTTCAATATTTACACAATCAAAATGAGTTCTAATCTACGGAATTTAATTTTATGCCATATAATCAATGTATTTAACTATAATTATACACAAAATGTACGGCGAAATTATGTGTAACTCTTTAAAAAGGTAATCCCCTGTTTATATAGCAAAATGTATGTTTGTGGAAAATGGTGGAAATGCTTTGTGTTAAATAAACGTATCGTGTGGCGTTATGGATCATTTTATTTATTAGATTAGCGGTGGTAAATAGTTAAAACGCCCCTGCTGTAAGCCGCCTACGTAAGTAAATGACTTAAGTACCTCATAACGGTGTTAGGCACCCGCGTCCCTAACGACATGCGCAGCACCATAAACAATACACTACCCAGTAATTGTTTATGGCATCAACATTCTTTAAATTCAATAAATCATACAAGGAGGTAAGTCGGATAATGAAATTATATTATTGTTTTGATATATTTTCTGTTAGATATGTTTATTTATGCCCTGAAGTGAAACGTAAAATAAAGTTAAGATCGGCTTGGCATTTTTACCGACATAATTTACAGTTGTTTGTTATACAGCCAAAAGATGCTGTTGATTAAACAGGCTTTGAAACTACGTAAAAATACTAAAACATACCAGGTATGTATTGTAGGCTTTATTGCATACAATTTTACTACTGTGGAGATAAAACAGACAACATTCGGTAAACCGAAAGTCAACAAGTACAAAGATCTTTAAATTAAATTGTTTTTACACAGATCATTAATGTCAAACATAATGAAATTAGCCGACTGTGTGTGCCAAGATTATAAAATAAAATTATAACAAACAGCAAAACACGTCATTGTATATGTTTTGTGGATTTGTTTTTCACTTCTGACATGAAAATAGTGTTTCATTGTTATTTACAACACAGTATATGTTATAAACAAACACAAATGTGCACAATTTAAGAACAAACACTTTAATTTCCTTTCCCTTTGATTATATGTGAACATTTTCTTCTGTTGTCTTGTTGATTTTCGCATCAGCAGGTATTGCTGTTGTTACATTGACGATATAATCAGTCATTGCATTACAACAACAGTCCGGAACAACGCACATGCTACGTAATAAGCATAAACAACAGTAACTGATATTGACATCGATATTTAATTAAAACAACAGAAGTGGGAGGCTGCGGCGATATAACTGCAAACGTTTGTTAATGAACGATCCCAAGAAGCTTTGAAGTTTCCTTGATTTAAAGCATACAGCAATAATGTATCATCATCATGAGTTCTGAATGCAAAAATAAGACACAATTACATCGTAAGATTGGGTTTTTGATTCAGATTACGTTTACAATTATTTGTAATTGTGCAAATAGTGTGTCAGTATGCTAATTCTTTATACTGTATGGGGTATAAAAGGCCTCATATCCAACAATATATTGTAGGTTTCATTTGTATAACAATAATTTAACATTTGTTCAGGCATGCTTTTTTCAGGAATATCATTAACATCCTTTTCAATAAATACAAAACATCCAATACTTAAAACACTGGACACCTGGTCAATAATGTGCCAAGCTGCGTTCCGTCGCTGAAATATTCCGTCAAATTCATCTTCCCGCCCTAACTAGACAACAGGTATATTAATATGTATGTTTATCCAATTAAATACTTTATACATTAGTTGGTGATAGTAAATGTCGACATTTTTGTTCTTTTTATTAAACGAATCCCAGTCTTCTTTACAGAGCCAAGTGTTTGGCTCCAACAACAAAAACGTAGAACAGAAATACAGCTCACATGCGCTACAAAACAGTTGCCGGCAGAATCGTCTAATAATATAATATTAACCATGTGTAATATTTGAAACGTCGAGTGCAATATAAATTGAAGAGATGCACAAAGAAAAAATGTTGCAAACAATGTAGATAGGGTCAAGTTTAAGGGCAGCCTGACAAACTGACCAGAAAAATAACCATAACAAACACGAAAAACGTTAAACAACATGACGTAACAGATACTAAGAATACACTGATTTTTTGTATTTTAATAAAAAAAATCGTTTTGTTTTTCATATTTTTGTTTTTAAAACAGATTTCCATCAGAAATTGTATTCACAGATTGCTTTTGTGTCAACAAAAATAATCACTTGCCTCACACTGTAACTACTTGTAACTGTATGTAATAGCTTACTGTTATTGATCCCGCTTGCGATGAGTTCGCTATAGCCTTCACTCCTTTTTGTTCGGCGCAGCTGTTCAGGCTCGCTTTTGACCCAGGGGTTAAACTGTGCTTAGGCCAATTAGAAACTTTGTAAAGGAAGATAATTAAATATTCGTAAACTGAATATTTTCTGTTTGTTTAACTTTGATTTTTTACCCAGTTATCGCCGACTACCTTTTTTCAAAATAGTTCTTGTTCGGTGTTTATGCGTGCGTCCGTCCATACGTCCGGATTTGTCCTGGCAGGGTGGTAACTTCATAATGAGTTGGCATATTTTTACCTTACCTAATATTTCTAGTAGGCATTTTTACAGTTTCTTTTACACTGCAATGAAGAATGCAGTTAGACGCGTGCGACAATGGCCATCCTGGGCAATAAATCACTAAACGGTTGCCTTTCCTAGACAACAGCGCCATTTCCCCTAAGTATATGTATGAACAGCTTTTATAGCGAATGATATATCTTTATCATGGATTATATGTTTAGGAAGGAAAGTATAACATTTTACTGCAGTTCGAATTTTGTCTTTATACAATACAGTTTATGTTATGTGCTGAACATAATTGTAACGTTTTGGAACAATTAATGGGCATCAGACATATTTAAATCTTGAAATAAAGTTTTTAAAGTACTAGTTGCATTTCTTTTATAGCAAAAACATATTGTAATCTTTAAAAAAAAGAAATGCGCAAAAAAAGCGGCGCAATCACTTGTCTTTAATACTTGTGATGCGAAATAATACCATCAAACAAAAAATAAAGTGTTTATTGATTAACATTTGTAAACTCTGAACACGGGTGGTCTTGTATTTTTATGAAACAGCACATTCTCATGTAGAATTAAAATTTAATTTCTTTTTACAAGTAAAGACACGAATATGTCAAATAAGACTATCTATCATATTTAATAATTTATAACGCCCATCACCTCCCCCACATGTTGGTAATGTAGACCACCAATATTGCTACACGACTCATGGAAATCCTTCCTTTCTGTCGCAAGCCCCGAGAGATGGGAAATTTCATTATCCTAAAATATTTATGGGCCAAATGGCATTATTGAACATAATTTGTGTGGGAAATAATATGGGG
>Ga0224511_10004071_pt1 | contig 10890 bp, 6 predicted proteins | sample SF_May12_sed_USG_2_FD_169988 | JGI IMG/M metagenome (GOLD analysis project Ga0224511, IMG submission 169988) | Sediment microbial communities from San Francisco Bay, California, United States - SF_May12_sed_USGS_8_1 | ecosystem: Environmental > Aquatic > Marine > Sediment | place: USA... | reverse complement strand
TTCATGAAATTTTGTAATGGTCCTTTTGCAATTTGTTTAGTATACTAAGTACTCAACATATTCAAGTTTATGACTTATTATAAGGGTATCAAGATACAGACTAAGCATCTTCAATGTTTAAAAAAAAAATCATCAAAACAGTCAGTACTTCTAACTCACTTATTGCCTTATTATCAGATTGACTTGTATTGAGACAAAATCAATACATTAAACAATAATGATTAAGTGACTAAATGAGAATGTGTAAACGCTAATCCCGACAATGACTAAGTGTTACTTAAGTAGTTGCCAGTTACTGGCAATCATATGACCTAAGACTAGTAGCACTTCTTTAAGCTTCACCTGTCCAGGTACCTGCGTCACAATGTGGTGGATGAAACGTTGTTGATAACAGTGACAATTTATGGTACCCATGTACAGATACACACACAGCAACTAGGTGTTAAACATGGAGTGCCCCGGTAGTTTAGCTGGTAGAGTAACGGACTGCACACACATGGGTTGGAGGTTCTAGTCCTAACCAGTTGGTAAAGCGACGGACTGAAAAACCCAGGGTTGGAGGTTCAAGTCCTAACCAGTTGGTAAACCTAAGACTTGATCAGAGAATATCTCCTCCTTCATCTAGCAAGTTATTACTATGCAAATACAGCATCTACCAAAAATAATAGTTTGCATCATCCAATGGTTCTGCCTCATGGCCAGCTGAGCACCACTGCTCATGCCGCCTGGTGATTTCCATCAGATAGTTCTTCACATCTGCTCGAATGTCAGACCGAGACAGAGCTGATCGTATCACTGACACACCGTCTTCTCTTTCCAGCATGGGAAGGTACCTCTCCCCTGAAACAGGAATACTAAGTAAAACAAGCATTTGATAGTATTGCGGGCAATACAGTAGTCCACTACCGGTCCCTCAAAAAGTTCTTTAATTATCATAAGCTCTGGTTTATTGTCATTTATAATTAATTCAACTTTCAGATAGAAAAGTATAATTACAATGTACAAAATGGAAACATTCCTTCTTCTTGTAGACCACTGAAAAACTCGCTTTTTAGGTAACACTACTTAGTATAATGCAGTATAGTATGCACAGAGCCAAACAATGGGCAAGGTAGTGACACATCATCTCAATATAGTGATCATTTCTGTAAAATCCGACTTCAAATAACAAAGTTATGGGCCAGACACGTTTTTGCTGCAAGATCATGCTGTGACCTTGACCTTCAAGGTAGCGACCCAAATTTGATTGCGACACAATGTCTTGATAGACTTAAACCGTAATTGGTTTTGATGGAAAAACCCAGCGGTACAAACAAAGATTAACCGTTATGTAAGTCACATTCAACCAATACAATGTCTATACGGCGTCCAATTAGTGATACGGTATGTGATTTTCAATAGAATGAAATAGGACACTTTTGTTTATACCGCCTCTATAAGCTGGGTTTTTCCATTCAATACCGAATTCCGGGTTAAATCTATTGTCGTCGTTCTAGGGTAAACCATCTTTAATAATGTGTAAGAAATGCTTAGATAATTGCGACATACGTCAAATATCACGGCTGTGAAAAGGTTTTTTTTATATTTGCTTTTGACTTTTGTTTTGATTTGTTGGTACAAAACATTATCGTTATTAAATGTTGCTATTCCTTTTGAAATGCTACTTTATTTAGTTATTTAACATACGGCGAATTTTATTACCAATTATAATGGGATCAAGATACATGTAAAGACATGGCATTTTTTAAACTCATTTTTGCCTTTAGGACCCTGTCTGAATTGCAGACTGAATTGCGAATTTTAATTAAATGATGTCATCATTGTTATGTTAGTATATATGTCTTGGTAAAAATCTGCATTGTTTGCACATGCTTATGTAGCAGCTGTAAAATGTCTCCCCGTACTACATTATCGTGTATTTTTCTTGCCCTTAGGGATCATAGATTGTATGTTGTTTACATTTGAGAAAAGAGCTCATGTGCTAAAGGGCGTTAGTGGGCGTGGTATATTTCATTACCATTATCAGAAAATCAGGTGTGTTTAACAGAAAGAACAATATGTTTCTCTTACACAGAAACAATAAATGCCATTGCATGTAGGGATGATGCATATTTTCTTACTACAGCTGTTGTTTAGTGCCTGTGTGGTGGCTGTAATAAACAGCTTCAATAAAGCAGAGGCTGCTGTTTTCTCGTGCAGACTATGCTTCCTGAGGGCTTTCCCTTTCATCAGTTTAATTTAACATACTACAGCTGTTGTTTAGTGCCTGTTTGGCGGCTGTAAAAAGTCGCCCCGTACTACATCATTGTGTAGTTATATTTTTATGGTCTTCAGGGATCATGATTGTACATGTATGTTGTTTACATTTGAAAATGGAGATCCGCTCATCCGCTAGGTGGCGTCATTGGTATGGCATCATTCATTACTACTAATGAACAGCTTCAATAAAACCGAGGCTGCTGTTTTCTCGTGCAGACTATGCTTCCTGAAGGGCTTTCCATTTCATCAGTTTAATTTAACTTACAGCTGTTGTTTAGTGCCTGTTTGGCGGCTGTAAAAGAGTCGCCCCGTACTACATCATTGTGTAGTTATATTTTTCGGGTCCTCGTGGATCATGGAGTGTACATGTATGTTGTTTACATTTAAAAATTGAGTTCCGTTCATGCGCTAGGGGGCGTCAGTTGTGTGGCATCATTCATTACTACTGATAAACAGCTTCAATAAAACCAAGGCTGCTGTTTTCACGTGCAGGCTATGCTTCCTGTGGACTTTCCATTTTATCAGTTTAATTTGAAAACTATTTTTTGTTTCCGTGGGGGTAAATATTTGCCCCGCCGATCGACAGCTCAAAGGTTTGCGGATGTACTAATTAAAGTATTCTTTCACATTGGTTTAATGCTAATTACTATTGATGAATTTCAAAGTTGGAAACGACGCAGATTCTAATTTAAATTAATTCTATTCCATTGTTGACATTTATTATTATGCGGTTTGTTTGACTGGTCCAGTGCCGTAATTAAATGTCAATACAAGTAACGCCTACAAAGTGCAACAAGTGCATTGCGTTATACTTTTATTTAATGGTTTACTGAATGTTTATTAATTACAAGAACGAATTACATTTGTTAGTTTAGACTGACGGACGACAATTAAATACGATAAGTGATTAAATGTCTAGCAAGACGACATGAAATCACGTATTTTTCATGGACATACTAAAACTATAATTCTAAATACTGTTGCATATATGCAGTAAAATCACTAAAACAAATATCTTAGAATAATCTTATAATCAAAGCCATTTTACGCCTCCTCGACATAAGCATTTGTTGTCGAGAAACAACATTGGTTTCTACATAATATGTTAGTTATTGCTTCGTTGCTTTGGACAACACTCAAGGTAAAGAAAATGCCACACTTTCAACTTCACGGTTGATAAATAGTCTACATTACTGGGTACAAATCAGATGCAAACGTGAGTCGGAAATGGTAGGTCGTTTTTTAAATGATTATTGCTGTACATGTATTCATGCTAGTAATACTTAAACCTGAATTATTTTTGACCACATATATTTGTACTTGTTCATATACCGGCGTGAATGTTTATGACTTTTTTTTACATAATTCCTTCCTTTAATTTAAACTTATTTATTTAAAGTCGATTGCGAAACAAGTTATTCCAACTTATATTAATCACTCTCGACCGCTCATTACTGATGGTATCCATCTCTTTTTTTGAACGAGATTTTGAGAGGAGAGATAAGCCAGATCTGTCCTTGTATGCTGAGCGCCAAGCAAAGAAGCATCTGGTACCATTTTTATAACGTCTTTGGTATGACGCGGTCGGGGATCGATCGACCTCCCGCTCACGGGGCGAACGCTCTAACCACTGAGCCACCGCTGCGGTAAATTCCTTCCTTTAAGAATAGTCTATTCATCGAGAAGCTTATACTTTAAAGATTTTGTCGCACCCTCTTCTTCAAGTGGTGATATATGACACATCAACGCTGTTTCGTCGCCCGTTTTATATAAATGTTCTTCACTGTTACACAGTAGCTAATCATAGTGAGCAAGACCTAATTACAACATGTTTTTACACATGTTTACCTGAAATAAACGAAAGGTGCACAAAGGGTCAAACACACATCTTAGTTGGTCGTCATAAATACACAAAGTCTACAAAAGGTACTTATTTTTGTACTTTTAAAACTGCATTGTTGGAGAAAATATTTTTTTTCATGAGACATTTACACAATAACAAAACAGTTAAATGTTAAATGATCGTTGCGTCTTGTTCTGTGTGTTTCTTGTAATGTTCTCATTCTTTGTTCGGGCCATATTGCCATGGTGCCTTTAAACTTGGCACGGTCTTCCTTGTCTGCGCAATGTCACATTGAAGAAAAACACAATATGCATGGCATTGTTTTCGATTTATCTATATAATAACGATTTTTGTTTGCTTGACATTTTTCTGTACGATATTGTTTAATGAAGGACAGAGGAGACATCAAATGTGTGTTCAAGGCATGTTCTAATCATTTTGTTATCAGTGTAGAAACGTATGTTTTATTATGTATTTGAATTCCATCATAAAACAAGCCGTGCCAATATGGTGACGATAATAAAAGCTAATAAAATTAACCTTTTTTAACCTGTATTTTTAAACACTTTTTAATGAAATGACATTTTACTTTTTCAATTAAATATAATACAATACAATATATAATATAATGAGTAAATCCATTTAGTTGGAGAATGTACCTGACGATTAATTTCCTTAATTTATGGTTTTGAAAAGGTTCATTTGGATTGTGTTTGTCTGGACGCCGGTTAAATTTAAATTAAATGAACGCCTACCATGTGAATAAACGCATGTGGCTGTTAAAATGGCAACAGTGTGTGTGTGTTTAGTGCAATTATATTTTGCTTAATGACAACTTATTGATTAAATGCATTCTTTGTTGAGTTCAAGTGTGCAATTGACAATTATGTTTTACCGTTTAAACAGTGACACTTTAGTCGGATGAATAGGTAGCAGTTTATATACTAAGTTAAACTTATATAAGCAGGCAAAAATAAATAGCACACTATATTACCGGAAGTTGTTTTATCCTATTGTTGCCCACAAACTGGAAACAGTTCTAGCATGTTTTGACATAGACATGTAGATTGAAGATTCATTCGGTGTCCGAGGGGTAGCGTACAACTATGCACTTTGGTCATAAGGCGGCATGCTTTATCTAATATTTACAGATGTACATGTATATACCATTTTCTACTGGTATGTCTGTAGTGGTCGTTCTTCCCAATATGGAAAATTTGTGACAAGATTATGTCCTGAACAGCTATGAGTTGAAAATTATTTAATTAAGTTGGGGGAGGATTTTCATGTGAGGCAGTTGCTTAAAGAGGTTGATATAAAAAATCCAAAACTTAAATTGCTGCTCAGAAATGATGGTTCAGTGAGTTGTCCTGTCCGCACGTACGTGGCAGAAAGACTGATTTAAATGTGTTTTAATTTTATCAGGTACCGGCAACCACAGTTAGTTAATAAACGTACCAAACATCATTGCCATAATTCCAGCTTTGTGTTCTAGCAAGTGTTCGACCTCAGCAGGCCACTGAACCCACTGTGTAGGGAGGGGGTATCACTTAATAACAACAGTGGAACCTAGCGTTAGACAATCTATTATTATACCATACATTTTAAACATAATTTCACCCACAAATAACATTGAAATAAAAATGCTGAAATGATGCTTAAACCCCATCCTATTTTCAGTACCTGTCAATTAATAGGTGTGATGATGGCTCTTCAATGCTCCGCCTTGTGATCACGTCAGCACGGTCCTAGGCGTGGTTCTTGTATTTTTCATGTAAAAACCTATCCAATATTACAAATTTTATTCATTACATAAAACATGTCTGAAGTCAAAACATAATTACAACTTCCATGCCACAAGTGAACAGTCTAGTGTTATTATTTAATGAAATTTAGGGAAGTGTCGCCACCGTCACGTTGTCGATCAATCTAATCAACCACCAGTCCTGTTCGCCCAACCTGCATTTCATTATTCATTTTGTGCATGTTTTTTGTTGGTATCCATGCCACTTGACAAAGAACCGTTGACAAAAGATGCTGTGACACGACCATTTCTGAGATTTCCATGACACTTAACAAAGACTTGAGGACACAAACAATAAGAAGACAGTTTCTGAAAAAAACTCGTGAAAAAGATCCGTCACGGTCGAGAAAAGACATTGTGAGAAGACAATTCCTGAGATTTCCATGAAACTTGACAAAGAACAGTGTACAACAGACACGGTAAAAAGACCATTTCTGAGAACTGCTTTTGAACAATTGGCCTACGGTTTCCTGAATGACTGGCAGACAGTGCTATGGTCACAAATAAAACTGACATCGTACGATTTCAGCAATTTGCTCATTACCGGCATATTTGATAATCGCCCGGCACACGGTATTTAAGAATTTTCTCGTGCGTGGTCACATAGCGTACGGGCGCTGGCCGGCGTATGTATGTGATAACATCGGCCGATGCCTGGCCGGGCACCGTACGACATCTTACGGTGCGTATAAAGGGTATTCGTAAATATATCTCCTCAGCTGCTACAGAGACTAGTTCTATCACTAGTTATCGATTACTGTAACGTTATATTTTATGGCATAGCTGTCTCTGATATACATAAGTTACAAAGACTACAAAACAGGAGTGCAAAACTTGTTCTTAATTGCAGGACATTTGACAGTTCTAAAGATACATGGTTTAAGTTGCATTGGCTTCCTGTAAAAGCTAGAATTACTTTCAAAATTTTGACATACATGTATAACTGCTCAATTGGAAATGCTCCGACATATCTTACTGAACTTTTGACAGAGAAACAGGTTGTTCGATCAGATTTGAGGTCCACTGCTCAGGAATCGTTTATACTTTATGATGTGCCATTTAACAAAAACTCAACTTTCTCTGACAGAGGTTTCATGACAGCTGCCCCAAAACTGTGGAACGGCTTACCAAGTATTGTCAAAAGATCTATGTCACTGGATGTTTTTAAGAAAATTCATCACGTTCTCATTATTGTTTTTTATCAAAGTAATTTACATTTTATGGTTACTTATGTAACTAAATGAAAGTTTTAGGAGGATATCTTAAAGTTGTATTGTTTTCATGTTGTAGTCATTGTTAACTGCATGTTTATTTATGTAAAGTTGTGCTTTGTGTTATAATGTACAACGCTATTGTATATAGATATAAATCTACGTAGAAATAGGCGTTTCATCAAATGAATTACATTTACATTTTTACGGTGCCCGGCCGGCGTTGTAAGAGATCAGCCGGACACCGTACGATGCCCGGCAGATTTAACACGGATAAAACAAATTTTCACGTGCAATGATGTATACATTCAATTCAAAATTCGCTGTCATTCGTCCAAAGAAACAGGTTGTTAAAATAAGAAAAATTGAGGCTGACCCTGACAGTGATGGAGGTGACAACCACGCTTTCACAAGACTGCAAACATTTCAACAGCACTTATTCGTTGCATGTTATTCATCCTCAGCTGCTCAAGCAAAATATATATATTTGTATTTATGTTGTTGTTTTTATCATATTTTAAGTAGGTTTTCTGATATTAAAATTAAGTGTTTGGAGATAGAGCAAAAATAACTTATTTCGACAAATGCATATCTCACTCTAACATTACGTTATTTAAGGATTTTAGTAAGACGCGTATACATAAAGTACAGGATATAACCATGCCTTGCACCCACTTTATGTGAACTAATACTATAAACTCGTTGTTGAATGTGTTTATAGAAAACCAATGTGTGTGTGTGTATTTATCTCGTCAGCTATGCACTTTTCTTTGTACAATCTGTACATTTCAGATACCGACAGATAAGGTTCTAAATACTAGTACTCGACTAGGCTCTACAGTAGTGCGACGGAATTCTTGGAAATGACTAAACATGATTTCTGATATATTCTCTATCATTCTCTGGAACTAGTTTGTATTTACTTCATTTTTTTCTTTGATCACAAAATCTGTCACTTGACTAAAATTTCTTGTAAAAATACTCCACTCGTTGGCTACTGATATACAGCCTCGACAGATAAAATTCTTTACATATCCTCCCTCTGTCCTTTCCAAAATAATACTGGATACTTGATTCTCGCCTAGAAATTTCTGCCATTGTTCGTTGTCTTTCTTTTACATGTATGTATGTTGTGTTTGCGTAATGTTTTCTTCTCTTTATCTGTTAAATTCCAAAACTCTGAAAATATCTGCTGTCTCTCATCATCTGTAAACAAACCCGAGGATATTTGAATCTGCATTTGCCTCGACTTTCTTTCTGTGTTCTTACCTCTCTCTTTCTAATATTTTTTTTTCGTGAACGCTTTACATTAATATTCGAGTCATCAGTTTGTGTTGTATTGTTGTTTTCATCAGTTGTTACGTTCTAAATTTTCATTTCTGTAGATGCATCAGTTTCGTTACTTAAGTCTGGGAGGTCTCGGCCATAGAGTACGATGCACTCATTGTGATGGTTATTGTGTTCCTCTGAAATAATTACTGTTATTGGCTCTGCTGAATAGGTCTGGGTACACGTGCGTTCATGTGAAGTACTGCTATTTGAATCTTGATTTATTTTTTTTCAATACTGTTTGAACTAGTACCTTCTATTTCTTCACCAGTGTTTGTTTCTTCTACTACACGAATAGGATCATTGTCATTCAAAATGTCTACTACTTTTTAAACTAAATTTCTTTATTCTGGAGAACCCTATGAATTGAACAATTTCGATTGTTTAATTTGAGATCATATCTAAATTACGGTTCTAAAATGTCTGAGTCCAGCGAAATTGACAATGATTTAATGTTTTGAACACTGTTTAGAATTGAATTGCAAGCAGCAACACTCAAGTGCACTCCATACACATCCAATACTGTGATATATTTGTTTCTCACAATTTGAAATAACGTTTCTGCTGTGACGGCAGTGAATGACACAAACAATTTCTGCAAAGCCTCTAGTGATCCCAAAATGAAAAAATTATCATGCACAAGGTTTTTGCAGCCTGACAAACTTAAACATTTTGAATTTGGTGCCAAACGCAGGAAAGCCAATGTTGACAGTGGCTTGTCAGTCAAATACATCCAGTGCAGACTTTTTGAAAACCGAAACTCTCGTATCAGCGTGTAGTCCAGATCCGGCGCAATACATTGGTTATTAGAACATGGAAGCAAGAATGTCACAAATTGCTGAGAGTGTTTAATAAGGAAGGCGACAGAAAACATGATCGTCAATTTTCACTTGATAGTCAAATCAGGTTTCTTACGATTTTTCACTACGGTTTTTCACGTTCTCATGACCGACGTAAGTAATTCCTTTATGCTAATGTACGGAAGTATGTGCACTAAAACTTTATCAGGTAAACTTAGCAGGAGGCTCCTGAAAGACAGTAAGAAACAAGCATTATTAAGATAAGTTTACTTGTATATATGTTTACCATTTTTTCTGAAGCAGCATGTAAACAAACAATATATGATACATACAATCGATATAGAAAACCTTCACAACAATGTACAATGTGTGCTATTTTTTACTATGTGTACTATTATCCGAAATTGCTGTCCGAAATTGTGCTAATGTTTAGTTGTTAGATTTGTAGTACAGCGCAATTGGAATTAAGCCTTAAACATTATAACTTATGTTTTATGGCATTTATCAAACTATTATACTAACTAAAATAAACTACAGAATTGGATGTGTATTAAATTCATTGACGATTTGTGACAATTATTAGTTCATGGAATTGTAGCACATTCTTGAAAACAGAATAAAAACGATTTGCAGTAGGCGGTGGCCCCGCCCTAGAGTTCAAATGTCTATAATTAATTTCATTGGAAAATCTTCAATCGACTTCTCCTAAATTACCTGACCTAAATTGATAACACTACACAGGAATGGTGAATGGCTGGCGGTCTAGCAAAATTGTGAAAATGAGTTCGGTTGGTGTCATAAGTATACTGAACCAAGTATGAACGTACCATCTAATTTATCACTTTATGTCTCAAACGCAACAGGTCGTAACTGCAATATACATTTGTAACTTAATAAATAAATCATTCCCAAACAATTTCGCAAAAAATAATTCACATTCATGTAATTAATTGTTACTTTAAACGACCGATTACTAGCTCAGAGGTGCAAAATAAAGATTACCCAGTCGGAAGTGTATGTGCGTCCACTCGGATTTACACTAACGAGATCATAGCGGTGTCTCGTTGAAATAAGAACAGTTTAAACTGTTACAATTGGCAACATGAAGTCCATCTTCGAGGTGCTACAGCGTCCTTGGCTATACAAGACGTTAACAAATACGTCGTCCATGCTCATCTTGTTTGGGCTCTATCGGTGAGAAAATCCTGCAGGTCTGTTGTGTTCGTGACACAAATGTAGCCGGGCTTGACAATGTCGTCGCGTTAAAACTATACATACGTACGATCGGCGAGGGCGGATGTTACATACCTTAAACCGGCTAATTACTGCCTGTGGGCTTATGGGACCACCGTGGTTTCCTATACTTAATGCGGCTATAAAAATTATGAGTAGCTGGTGGCGTTTGTACACTAAAATGTTAAACTGTATTGTCGTTTGCTTTAACGCCGTGACGTCAGAAGTGCGTGAAGGCGATATATTAAACGTTGACGTTCTCACAAAAAGAAAGACTAAATTCTGAAGAAACAAGAAAAAGTAAAACAGAGGCTGTTTTACAGAGACGGTCTATGTTGAAGCTTGGTGTGATATGCAAATACATGAAGCGTTATGGAAAGTGCTGAGGGTGACACCCCCTCCCCCTTGCGT
>Ga0224511_10004070_pt1 | contig 10892 bp, 8 predicted proteins | sample SF_May12_sed_USG_2_FD_169988 | JGI IMG/M metagenome (GOLD analysis project Ga0224511, IMG submission 169988) | Sediment microbial communities from San Francisco Bay, California, United States - SF_May12_sed_USGS_8_1 | ecosystem: Environmental > Aquatic > Marine > Sediment | place: USA... | reverse complement strand
AGTGACTGAGGGGGTCACTAACAGTCACCCACTCAATGGCAACTCTGTGACGGTGAGTATGATACTCATCGTCACAGAGTAACAGTTGCACGCATTGACTGAGTGCTTGACTCATGACTGATTCACTATAGTCGGTAAAGTTAAAAACGGCCGCATGTTTTTTGCTGTTTGTGATCGAACCAACGGGTTCTCACAGTTCAAAGTTGATTCAATCTGTTTGCCAATGTTTTCGCATTGTAGTTCTTTTAGTATCGAACCGCGTAGACCATTACCCAAACTCAGTGGTACTGGTACTAACCTGAAGATAGGCACTTGCCGTGTAAAATTTTTGGTCTAGCAGTCAAATAGCGGAGATAGAGCCCCTCCGGGGGTTCAAGGCTGCGGACAAAGAAACTCATGGCGTGTTGAATCCGTGAAATAATTGAGTAGGCGACAGTCATTAGGCATGAATTTCCGTAACTGTCAGCTAGAGGTCTGGTTATTAGGGGCTCTACAAGTAGTCTGTTGATTGAAAAGTTACCACGGCAAGTGTCTAGCTCCGGGTTAGTACCACTGAGTTTGGCATATGGTAGTGGTCTACACGGTCCTATACTAAAAGAACCACAATCATGACAATGCGGAAACATTGGCAAACAAATTGAATCAACTTTGAACTGTGAGAGCACATTGGTTTGACCACAAACAGCAACAAACACACGGGCGTTTTTAACTTGCCCGACTATAGTAGTGAGTTTGTGATTCACCGAGTGATTCGGTCAATCAGTCACTGTATCTGTGAGTGAGTACTTTTCTACTTGACTGAGTGAGTGACTGTGACCTAGTGTGACTGACTGTGAGACTGGCTGCGGGAGCACTACTACTACTAGTAAATTACGTCAATCGCCACGCCCACGGACGGTGACTGAAAAATGAGAAAATAAAAATTAATCTAATTCTAAACTAATGAAATGTAAATATGTAATAAACTAATACTAATATCATCATCATGAGAATCATTATCACTTACAAACGACCCACAGAAGAGAGTGAGCGCCAATACAAAAAGCAACATTCCGGAGACCGCACTCTACTTCGCCAATGGCGGTCCTGTAATCACTTATTCACTTGGTTCAACTTTAGAGTTGGTAGTGGAGTGACTCGTGCGGCTGTCAAATACGGAATGGAGTTATTCTAAAAGCGGCTAGTCAATAGACATATAAAGAATCCCCCTTTATTATGTGAGCTATCTATGAGCGCTCATAACCTTGGATGTGTTTCCTGTTTAGTAGCGATTCTGTTACTAGCCGGAGATCAAAAACGGAAACCGTCCCACAATTCTCTTTTACACATTCAAGATGGTGAGTAGGCTGATTTTTCGTTTTTCCTTCTAAAAATCGGTAAACATCTACTGCATTATTAAGTTTAAGGTAACTTTTCTAGCCTTGAATGTTTGCTAACATGTTTTTCTACGATCGAGGGTAGTTTTAACAGCCGCAAAATACATAGGAAAACTTTGGTAAGGCTTGATTCTCACCAGTCATGAGAAGAGTTCTGGTTGGACTTCGGCTCTGGACTCGGGAGACTTTAGCTAGGCAATGTACACGTGGGGTTGCTCCACTCGAAACTGGATAACACTAGTGCGATAGTTTCAGACGGAATATTCATCTCTGTAGGTGCGTGGCCCGAAAAAGCACTTGAAACGCTTGGCAGCGCCCAAGTCATGGATGCTGGACAAGCTCTCCGGAGTTTTTGCCCCTAAGCCTAGCGCTGGGCCACACAAAAGCAGAGAATGTCTGCCAATCGTGATCTTCTTGAGGAACAGGCTCAAGTATGCTTTGACCTATGATGAGGCCAAGAAGATTGTGAAGCAGAGACTGATCAAAGTCGACAGCAAAGTCCGAACTGACTTGACGTTCCCAGCTGGATTCATGGGTGAGTGAGTGGTTGGTTAACGCTGCCCAACATGCGAGGCTTTTTCTTATCTGAAGAAGGGGCAATTCTAAATCTAATCCTCTTGAGCTTCTATCAAAATGTGGACAGATGCGATGTCGATCGCCATGAGCCTCGGATTACCTGGGAACGTTTGCCTGATTTTTAACTATTGATTCTCTTTGCACAGATGTCATCACCATTGAGAAGACTGGTGAGTTTTTCCGTCTGATCTATGACACCAAGGGACGATTCACTGTCCACAGGATTACCAAGGAGGAAGCCGCTGTGAGTAACATGTTTCCCTCGTGTCAATGGAACCACACAAGGTTCAGCATTACATAGCGTCGCTACTCGGTTGTTTGCTACCCTGTTGGCGTTCCTTGTATTTGTGGCATCTTTGGAGCAGGGTCTCTGTACCAAAACGTGCTAGGTACATTATTCACCTGATTGTTAATGTTGTAGTACAAACTGTGCAAGGTGCGCACCCAGGTAACCGGCCCCAAGGGAGTGCCGTATGTGACTACCAACGATGGTCGCACCATCCGATACCCTGACCCTCTGATCAAGGTCAATGACACTATCCAGGTCGACTGTGAGACTGGCAAGATCCTAGACTTCATCAAGTTTGAGTCTGGTGAGTGCTCACTTCGTTTCTGTAACTTGGGTGGCTGATGGGTAAGCTGGCTTGTAATTTCAGTAGGCTGTTTCCCGTTATAAGGAAGAGTTTGTCAATATTTGAAATTTTGCATAATGTTACAGGAAACTTGTGCATGGTCACTGGCGGAAACAACATTGGACGTGTCGGACAGATTGTTAACCGCGAGAAGCACCCTGGATCCTTCGACATTGTGCACATCAAGGACTCGCTTGGCCACAACTTCGCTACTAGGTATGTATATATAGGGTATTCAGACTAAAACCGGGACTGTGTGTTTAGATCTTTTTCTCCCTCCTAGTGGATAAACCTTCCGATAGATGGACATGCCAAACCACCTTCTCTCAATGAAATGCTAAGAACAGGTTTGCATTTGTAATCACATATTTCATGTCAATATTACGCTGTGTTTTTTGGCATCAGAATGCTTTTCCTTTACATACATGTACCTACTAATGTTGTAGACTGAACAATGTGTTCATCATCGGAAAGGGATCCAAGGGATGGGTCAGCCTGCCCAAGGGCAAGGGTCTGAGAAGTACCATTCTGGAGGAGCGTGAGAAGAGACTTGGAAAGGGAACGCAATAAATTGTCAATGTGCTCTTAATCTAATAAAAAGCCTTCTCACACATACCCCCATCATAAATTTAATTTTGTCTGGTGGTAGATGTTTGATGTGAGGGACATACCAGGTTCTAGTACTAGTCACAGGCTGGATGCCTTTGGAGTGTGTTAGAGCTCTAGCAGGGAACTTGTGGGACGCTAGAATTCACTTGTGTGAGAAGTTGAATATTAGAATGGCCATCTCTCATCTAAATGAGAGAACCTTCATTTGATGGGGAAATATTTACCCAAATGTTAGCCCTTGAAATTCCCCAACCCGGTTTAGTTGTGAATTACGCAGAGGTCAGAATACCAGTAAAACTATACACACTTCGGTATGATCGATAACGGGTGGTTGGTACCGTGGTGGACACCAGCAATTCTGAGAACTTCAAATACACGAGAATTCGATAACCCCCATCCAAATGTAAACTCACGTGTGTGTGTAGGCCGGATCTTGCCCCATACGAACCAACATGGTTTTATGATCGACCTACTCGAGAAGTTGGTCCAGCATAGATAGTCTAGCTCTGGGTTAGATTAGCTTCAGACTTTGTTTGGACTTTCGTTTTTCTCTAAGAGTCGACCTACATTCTATTTCATTTGTTGTCATGCCTCCAAAGCGGATGAAAGCAGCTACAAATTCGACTAAGCACAACCCACCTAAACAGGTACAGATGCTGGAGTGAATCGAAGCGACTTCCTCACGGTCGGTCAGACTCAAGAGTCAGTCTCCCTCTCAGTCGCAGTCAGTCACTGACTGAGTGATGATAGTCCTAGTAGTAGTACTAAGTAATACTGATGTTGATAACCAAATCTCCCTCTGTGACTGTCACACTGACTCACTCAGTCACTGTCAGTCTTTGAATGTGACCCACCCATTCAATTTCCCCGAGTCACACTCACAAACTCTAGACTTGAGTGATTTAATTAATTAATGACTCATTGACTGAGTGTCTCTCATCTGCTACTGACCGAGTCCTAGTGAATGAGTGACCCACCTAACGAGCGAGTCACTGTCACGTCAGCGTCGCCCACTAAATACTCACTGGTGGTGGACTGAGCAACTCAGTGAGTGACTGACGCGAGTGAGTCACTCGCTCACTGGATGGTCGCACTCGCAAAAAATGAAAATGTTTAAAATCGAAATGACCTAGCCTAGCCTCTGTCTTGAGTATTGTATTTGTATGTATCAAATCGGTGGATGTGTTGTGTAGTTAACACTAGTCTAATAACTGTATTAGGTCGTTATTTCAGTATTTAAGTTTCCACTCTAGCTTTTCAGTCTTTTGCAAGATTTTTGGTGTTTTTTCAGTCTACTCAAGAGGATGTGATGGTATCTGACAGTGTGATTGGTCAGGTGAGTTATCCGTTAGAAGTTAGCTGATTTTGCCACCCGCTAATGGATCTCAAAAGTCGAAACTCCGTGGAGGGTACATAGAGATGCAACATCCTGTGGCTGTGACTGTGGTGTCTGCATGTGATCTTCACACTAGTGCTCGTGCTGCTGCAGAATGTTTTTTTTTCATAGAACAACAACACAGTCTTATTCCACGCGTGTTAAATTGTAGGAACTGCAGGCCGAGCTTGTGTGGTGTTTGGACAAGCTTGAAAAAGCGCTGGAGGACAAAACCATAAAGGAGAAAGCTGGTGAGTGTTTGTGTACCAAGTCTGCATTGCCATTAGCCGTCATTGACATCTACAGGAGCTGTTCATATCACCCAATATCTATAATGTGCGTTTGGATATTATCACTGGATCATCTTTTTCCTAACCTACATACACTTCCTACCATATTTAGGCTTGAACCTGAAGCCATAAGAGCATCCGTTTCCTCACATCAATTACAGGCACGCTACACAATGTCCTCTGGAATCAGTTGGGATAATGTAGAAGGGTTGTGGTTTAGATGAAAGCTTATATACACAGACTCAAACGGGTAGTGCAAACAAAGTTCGTGCTGGAACTGCTTAGCCATTGCTTGGTTGCTATTATGTTCTAGCTAATGATGCGCTCAGAGCTTGGAAAGTCCTTTCCAGTCCGCGCTCTCCTCTTGTCAAAATCAGACAGACTATGAGAATGATGTTTGGAGATTACCGGGCTAAGATGGCTCAGGAGGAAAAAGAGTTTGGATTACGTGAGTGTGCCCTTTCCATTATTTCAACTGTCGCAACTGCCAGTTGATAATTCTGTTGCGCAAAATGCGCACAAGCCGAAAAATCAAACTAAACGCGAGCAGCAGGTGGGGTCCATGGTCAGCAAGTGGGTTCTCAGTAAATGTATTGAATAAGGATCTGTATTAGGTTTTGGTTCGGGCTGGGTTTAGATGGCATTTGCTCATGGTAGCCAGCATTACCTGAAAACAAGCCCACATAAGCCCTTCAAATGGAATTGAATCGGGGTTGTCTGCTCTTACCTTGGGTCCCCTATAACTGGGTATATTAGGTGCAGTCGCACGCTCGCAACCGACAGATTTGAAAAAAATTCGGTCACGGAGAGTAGTAGTAATATAGTAAAAGTATTTATTAAATTTAGACTCCAGTATCTGAGAAGATAAAATGGAGTTTCCACGATATAAAAATTTAAAAACAGCTGTAAGCATTGGAAGCGCAGTTGGGTTCAAGATGGATTTCGATCGGATCAGAGTTGTCCTCTCAACTATAACTCGTTGGTTTGAGCCAAGCAATCGTTCGTGATTCGTTATCCCAATGTAATAACCAAGTCTCTTTGCGGTAACCTTCATTTGCCTAGACTACTACGCTAATGCCTACTTTCCTTCGTGGAATTCCATTCGCAGACTGGGACCGAAAGTGAAAGATACATTTTTAAATAGCGCTTTTCGGTCGCGCTCTTGAACAAGCTTTTTAGATTGCGCGACCGAAATCCATTTTGGTTGCGAAATCTAAAAAGCTGTTCAAAACCGAGCACACAAATGCACGCACATATTGACCGAAGATTTGCCTGTTTCTAGGTCCACAGCATATGAATATTGACACGGCTACTTCATCCAAATCCAAGTACTTCAAATCCAGTGCTCACTGTCCGGAAAATATAATGAAGAGCACAACCAAGAACTTTCAGTTTGGTTTCAGTATAAACGGTGATCGACAGCCTGATTCATCAAGCAAAGACACTATTATCGAGACTAACTCTACACCTATGCTAAACTATTATCACATGGGTTCCAGTCATAGTAACACAAACAGTGGGGACTCGGTAGGTTTTCAGTTTGACTTTAATATTGATAAGAGAGATGCGTTATGAGACACGCCTGTCTGTGTTGAGAAGGACAACTGAAGTTATGTTCTTTCACCCGACCTCGGGTAAATAACTCTAAAAATAGTTTTTGAGACTGGATATCTTTCAAGTGGTTACACAAATGTCATGGTGTGAGCTGTTTTTCCTTCCAGTCTATGCACCTTTTAACTGCAAACAAAAGCCCAATAATACATATATGTTGATCACTGTTTATTTTCTGTTATTATTGGCTCAAATGATGATCAACAACTCTCGCCAACTGACAGGGAATGTCTGGGTAACCTTTAGTGACTGCTAACATCACATGGCAGTCATCGCAAATAAATGTAACAGTACTACAAAACAAGACTGGTGACAATGCGCAGTGAAACCATGGAGTCAATCCTAAAACACTAATTTATTGATTAACTGAAGACAAATGATGGCGATGATTGTGTTGGGCGCAAGATTTCACTTCAAATTTTCAAGTAACATAATGTTTGACTTGTATAACCATACAACATGTATGTATACTATATATCTTTCTTGGGGGTAAAATCAGCAAAAAATTAATTCTTTGGTTATTAGTTTCTAGAGCACCATTTTTTGTATTCGGGCTCCACGGTATCAGGTAATCCTACAACCCCGTTATTATTTTGGTTGGCCGAAATTCAAGCAGTTCGGACCTCGACCTGCTTTGCATGGGTCATTACCACAAAATATTCCGCTTCTTCCGCAAGTTTTTATATTATACGTCACAAGCCTAGCTACCGTGGACATCTCGCATCACTACGTAACTGTTGTCTGGCTGAGTAAAAAAATACAAAAAAGCGCTCACGCAAAGTAGAGCAAAATTAACCAATCCGGCTTAAACCTGTAATGGGTTTCTTGGTTTTACCCACATAGAGAACAATTAAAACACAATATGGAAGAGCTGTTTTTTTGGTCAATAAATCATAGTATCAACATAGAAAGAAAAGAAAATCATTCGTATTGCGAAGTACTTGAAAGCAGTAATATGTCATTGGTAAAAGTGACATAGTGTTCAAACTCAAAATCACATCAACGTGAGCTGGCTTTACAAATTGTGCTGTTGTTGTATTCTCAGAAGCCATGATGCCCAGACACCCGCCATAATGTACATCAGGGTGGCTTTGTTGCCAAAGACAATGTAAAGACTCCTTATAGCAAACCGCACACGGCTGAAACAGAGGCATGGTTTCAAAATATTCTGCGGTGGCTTTACGGCTGATCACTGCTTCTCTGTCTAACTAACGAATAGTTTACTCACATATATGTCAATTAAATGTTGTCATGGCAACCACTGTGTGAATTGATGCATACAATCCCATACAGCTACTGACTTTGCTAGTACACAACCTTATTCATATCATTAGTATCAACCCCACTGACTTATATTGCTAGCATGAAGGTACCTAGCTGATTTGAGCAAACTGTATACAAAGATCGGGGAAGTTTAAAGAAATTCCCCCTTTATGTCACATGACAAGTTGTAGCTCATTTTGCGTTTGTTTCACAATCACAGTTATTAGGAGTTGTGTTTTCGCTCTAGTAGGCGTGGCTTCGTCCTTCATTCGCCACAGTCTGCCAAGTTTGGTGTAAGTTGATCGATACTAGTCTGTGTCAGCCCTGGGAAAGGCCCTGTTCGGTAAGGTTATGAGGAAATGGTAGTAGTCATCAGGACAGCACCAGGCGCCGTCATTTACGCTAGTTAGATAATCATTTGGTTTATCTTGGTCAGGATATGAGCTGAAGATTCACAGCCTACATGGACATCATGCTGTGTTGCATGTGAGTATAACTTTTGCATATGATTATCTTGATGTGAAGAGTATGATTTTGCTCATTTCCAGATATTAAGCTTTCTTGGATTACTTGTCTGTGTGATCATTGCTACCTCCTTCTTCTTTCGTATGGTACATTCACCATTATGGTGACTAGTGAGGCTATCGGATCAGATAATTTTTTCACCAGTTGCAGCTTAGCAAGGATGATGGAGCACCATGAGCGGGTCAGTATCAGTAGTGACTAAGTCAGTAAGTGAGGCTTTTCTTCTTGAGCTAGCGTTAATACAAGCTCTCTGTAACTTGGGGTTTGAACCCAGATCTCTACCACTGAGCTATCCCGTTATCCCCATGCAATCGAATTGCCACCCGTTTCCATCACACTTTCCTATTCTATGGTTTGGCTATGGCTGCCAATCCATGTATTGAAGGGGTCTACCTTGCTTCTTTTTTATTCATCTATCGAGTCATATCATGGATATGCATTTCATGCATGAAAGTTCATCAGTAGAACATACTTGGTCAAGATTGACATTGTGGTTTGACATACAATACATGTTTTGGTGTAGAAGGTCATGTACAGGCTTGACAGTAGATGTAAATGAGTTGAGTAGTGAGTTACTGCTCAGCAAGCGAAGGAATTAACAAGTATATATAGATCAAGGTCTAGACCTTAACAGCGTTTCTCATGAGTCTTGCCGAAACACAGAAGTCGAAATGAGCTATCACTGTGTGAAAATTATACGTACTATAGGACTGTTCTATCCAAGTATCAGGCCCAGCTCTATGCCTATCATTGTCATCAGGGGTTCAAGGGTGAATTAACCACTGTTAGGTTGCGTTTAGGGTCAACGTCTGCCCTTTTAGTTGAGCTTGCTTGAAGACCAAGTCAGCTGTCATCAATCGGTTACGGTGGCTGGACCCGACGTTGGGCTGGTTTGTCTCCACAACAGAAGCTAGCCAGCCAGGAACCAGGAACATGCTGTGATTCCATATGAGTAGCAATCCCTACCAACTAAGCAGGAACTTAATTGTACCAGTGACATGGTGACTAGGCATTTTACTGGAACTAAATAATAGGTGGATCATTACCATCAGAAGGGCAGCTCCTGATCATTGCTATCGTTTGAATTTGATTTCATGGAAAAGATCTATCACCACATCTACAATACAGTCTTATCAACCAAATTATTACATCCCACTTGGTCTTAGGAAATACTCAGACCGGTGAGGCAGTGACATTCAGAATATTATTGCATGTATAGTTAATTATTTTTCAACCAAGTTGAAGTATCAGCACAGCTTAGCAATCAGCCCATCACCTATAGGTCTTTCTCATGGTGTGGTAGGAAATTCTTCATCATTCAGTCATCCAGTCTTACAGGCGACTTGCTAGGTATTAGATCACTTCGTGGAGAGGGAGCTCGTTTATGTGCGATCACAAACATAGATTGACCGGTAAATGTAGCTGAGCTTTGAACCAAATATCCGTTGTAATTACTCGTTGTCACGCATGCCTTCATCTAGTTTGAGTGTCTGCCACCAAATGGTACTCTTGGTTGTTGGTATGCACTGTGCATGGTATGCGGACCTATGCACAACATGGAAAGCACTGGCTGTCAGAACCTGTATTATATAATGCATCACAAGTGTAAATGCTGTCAAGCAGCGGTAAGATTTGAATTCACAGTAATTAGTATGTGTTGACTGACCAAAAACTTTTAGGAAACTAGAATCGACCTAACAACCAGGTCCGGTAAGACCTTGTAACCAGTAAAAAAGGAAAAAATTGTTAATGATCATGCAAAGTGGGTTCTAGGGTATGACAACAGTTGATGCCTATGCCCATGTCGTTCCTTTGCCGTTGACAGTTGGGGAGTCTGAATGGAAAGGAGACTGAATTAGTTTATCCTGCTGATGTCCTTCCAATGACAGCGTGGTGGTGGTCATTTCCTCAGGTGGGGTGGTAGCTGATGTTTTACACTACACTGAATGTACGAGAGTGCGCGCACACCTGAGTGCAGTTAGTTGTGCTTGCTCCTGAGCATATCATTTATCATATCATATCATTATCATTTTCGTATCATGAGGCGTCAAGGGTCATACTAGTCTGTACTGTAGGCTGTGTATATTGCTACTCCACACTTATTATTAATATGATGCCTATATATATAACTTAACATATGTGCTGAGAGGTGATCTGACGTATTTGTACGATTTACTCACCTTTCGTTGGAAACTCCAAGAAACTTTCAGACGACTACTGCAGAATCTTATAGTCTTCCCTTTGATCGACATATGTCCTACATTGGCTATAAGTGAAGCCCACCCAATTTTTTACCCATCTCCCCAAAATATAAGGCCTTATTCATGGCCACCTTAATCACCACCTCTATGTGGGTTATTCTTCCCTTTTTACAGCGAAACTCTTCTCAGTTTTCCGTTGACTCAGCCGAGTAAGAGCCTATGAGTGTTAGGGGCTCGCTTGGTGGCATAATTGAGCATATTATCATCACGCTTTTTATTGTACAGCAGAGCTACTGTATCGGGAGCTGCCAAATATTCAAGCTCCCTGTCATGAATGATAAGTGAAGCTTTTAGTTGTCAGTCACTCGGTTAGTGGTTACAAGGGAAGATGGAGCGGTCCAGCTCATTAGCCATGCCTTTGGTCACAGGGCAGG
>Ga0224511_10004069_pt1 | contig 10893 bp, 7 predicted proteins | sample SF_May12_sed_USG_2_FD_169988 | JGI IMG/M metagenome (GOLD analysis project Ga0224511, IMG submission 169988) | Sediment microbial communities from San Francisco Bay, California, United States - SF_May12_sed_USGS_8_1 | ecosystem: Environmental > Aquatic > Marine > Sediment | place: USA... | reverse complement strand
TAACAGATATGCCTGCGTTCTTTGCCCAGAATGGTGGCAGTATTGTGTTTGAACTCTTAATTTAAAATTTAGGAAAATAAAGATATGATATTGCTTTCAAATTTCAACAAAAGCAGCGATGTTTTCTTGCAAGCAAAGGGGTCAACTAAAGGATAGGATGAGTAAAAAACTGTTCAAAGTGGGGATTGAGAAAGCTATATATATATACGCACTTGTTCTTAGGAATAGTCATGATTATGCTACATTTGCGTTTCCCTACACGCTAATTCACGCACTCTCTGCAATATTGAAGTTCATATTAGTGTATCGAGAATGCTAAAAAAGGTCATTTACGTTATATACTCGTTTTTTTTTACAAACAACGAATTGGCAATTAAGCGTTTATTTAAAAATGCAAAACAATATCAACGCGGGTTATTTTTTATACGCAACAGAAATTCTATTTAAAATACTTATGAAATACAATAATAATGTGTTTTATGTAATAAAACGTATTATACTTGATACATGTATATTCTTTACTAGGGCAGAACGATTTCTTAAGGTACATATTTGAAAAGAATGTCGATTTCAAAATCACCACAGAACAGGTTTCAGTTTCGCAATGGTTCACGAGTTGCTGAACAAAGCAAAAGGAAACCATCTTACAAATATAAACTTACAAGTTTATATTGTATGTCGTAGTACTTAACATAACCCCGTACATTTTTTGATAACAAACGACAATGGAAGTCATTATGTTGTGGAGCATAATCGCCACGATGTACATTGATAGCTATTAAGAATGCGAAATTCACTTTAATTAGATCTACCATTCAATCATTCATCATTATTCTTCAGAGTTGCCAACACACAGAATGTGAATTTATCAATGCATTTTACAATGTATATAAAATGAGCAACGGACGAAATGGAACGCGACCATAAAACAAAACAAAACAAATTAAAGAACAACGTTGCTGTAATCGATATAGTATAACTTAATCTGATTACAATTACACGCACATAGTCGATATAATTAACTTTCAGAATAGTATTATTTACCATTTACCACGCACTGTCTAAATTAACTAGGAAGTTAAATTTCGCTTCATCTACATGTACATAAAGTTTACAAATGAAATCAAAACTTAAAATGGTGTGAAGTGTTTCACAAATAAGGGAACACATTTCACATGACCATAGTTCAACACGGAAGTTAATATTAATAGAATTTACTAAACCACGAATAATAGCTTAACATGAACATTTAGTTCCAACATCAAACGAAATATAATTTCATGAAACCAACACGAAGTTCAGACTGTCATGACGTATTTTATTTATAGTATATTGACCATATTAATTAGTAAAATAATGCCTTTTAAAACCAAATTTTTTTTCTTCCCTAGTTGTTACTTAATACAACTTAGTACATGTACTTACTTTAATATCTTTATTAACTTAAGATAAGTAAATTCCAGGTTTTTCTATGATAACGTCTTCAGTTAGTGCAGTTTGATCATTTACAAACCACATTTGTCATATGTATGTTTTTTTAAAGTCTACCCATTCAACTTTTATATACTCCCACAATCGTGACTTACTTAAAATATTAATAAAATGTTACTCAAATGTCAACAATAATTACTCACCGTTCTACTTTCACTTTAGGATTTTCACCTGTTTGTGCTCTACGTCACGAGGCAAGGACCACAAAAAGCGATGACGTATCGAGGTTCAACTGTCAACATGGTAGACTGCGGCAACTTGCGATGCTTTCAAGAAAGACGGTTAATTAAAAAAGAATTGATGTCATGGAGTAAAAAGATTCCACTAGTCGTTGGTAAGTACATTTTTGCACGTGTTCTGCAAGTTTTAAATACTTTTATTGAGTTTTTCATAGTTTAGTCAGCTGACGTTTCTGACTATCACTGTCAAAATTATTGACCTAATATTTCGGCTATTATTTATACATCAGTCTCCAGATTTGTAACAATAACTTTCATTTTACTAAACATTTGCTTTACATGTTATATCTATATTAATACATAAAGCAAGCATTAAAGTAAATTGGTTTTGATTGTTATTATATTTCCTTTTTAAAGAAAAAAAAACAATGTAAGAACACCTTATATTTTGGAGGCCTGTTGAAATTATTGATCGGCAGCCAGCCTAATTTTGTCAACATCTGCAGCCGCCTGGTATTATAATGTCGGGAGGAAAATGTCAGTTGACAGCTGGACCACTATTTCAATATTTGACAGCCGTTTCCACGAGATTTCGGCAACACACCTTTGTCTGATTTCGTGTTTAATATTGATAATTGCGAGAGTTCACCTTTACAAAATTCGTATTGATTAGTGAGTAGAATTGGTTGGAATTGGTTTCAAGTCTTTTGAGCCGTTTTGGTGACATTGGATTTTGTACCGTGGTTTGGAAGCTGGCGCAGCTCAGAGATCTGACATGATGTTTAAGTTTTGTCTCACCTAAATTATTGATTGGGGCAAATCAATATCTTGCAGGAGAGTTTTTAGAAGGTGGCTTAGAGCAATGGTGAATCATTTGATGGCAAGTTTTGATTCTGAGTAATGAAATTAATTGGGGGTTTTGATGAAAAGGTCAGGGATAACAAATTGGCATGAAGTTGATGGCTTTCATAAAAAGCAAAGTTATGAACTTCACTTGACAGATAATGGTGATAATGTTTTTTTATAGGATTGAATGTGTTAGCTAACTAGATACAGTAATAGCATTTTTAAAAAGGTAAGAAATATAATCATTTGTTTAGATGAGTGGTGAATTTATCTACATCTATTTACACCAAGGGTCTTAAGTTGTTATGTGAGTACATATAAACAAATAGATAACTGATCATATATGACACGTTATATCTGCATTTTCAATGTTATACATTATATATTTTACATGGATCTACACAATCTTGTGTTAACCACCTTTCAATCACCAGTCAAGCAACCAATAAACCAAGCAACCAATAAGTATTTAATTAAAATCTATTTATTATTAAATTAAACAAATACATTTTAACATAATAAAAACAATTATACAGTACTTTCTATAGCTGTATTAACATATAAGAATCCTTCAATTATAAACTGAGCGGTTAAATGACACAAGTTACATGAATAAAGCATGGTACAGGTGTCAGGTCTCTTAGGCCAATTGATGGATACATGATGTATACAGATCCAACCATTTTGCTAACTAACCCATCAACCAACAAACCATTTGGCAAATCAACAACAAACAAACCATGCTGCAAACCAACACACCAACTTTTGAACCAACCATGTGGCAAACCAACCCCTCAACAAACCAACCAACTAATGAAACACTGCGGATTTTAAATCGGTTACAAACCAACCGACCATGTGCTAAACCAACAAACTAACTAACCAGCATTGTGGAAACCCAAGAAAGAAATCAACCATTGGTAAACCAACAAACTAACAAACAGTGTGGCAAACCAACCATGTTGCAAACCAGTCAACAAGCAAACAAGTCAACATTATGGCAAACAAACACACCTACAAAGGAGCTACAAACCATGTGGCAAACCAAGCAACAAACAAACCCTGTTGCAAGCCAGCCAACTAAAGACACAACCCACCATGTGGCCAACTTACAAATCAACCAAGCGGCACAGCAACCAACAAACCAGTCACATGTAAAAGCAAGCGAAACCAACCATCTATCTGGACCTCTAAGTTGACTATCATATTAATATATTAATTTTTCAGCTGCACCATGCTTTACTCATGCAACTTGTGTCATTTCATGGCTCAGTGCATAATAGTAGGATACCCAAGGATATCTATATTTAGATATTGAAGACCCCATGAGTAATCCCTTTAATATGATAACCATTTAAGATTTTGCTTTTGGAACATTTGAATAGGAATCACACAAAAAATGACAACTATGAAATGTACAAAAATATGTACCAGTAGTAACTTTAGAATTTTTTATCTCCAAAATTCAGATTAAAAGCATCAGGATTAAAAAACAACAACTTTATTTTCAGGTCTTGAAGCTGTTGCAGAGCAAGTTGGTAGCCGCAGAAAAGTCAGAAAAGTCTTGGAACCGTTTCGCTGTAAGTGGGGCTATTGATGTTGTAGTAGCGAGATCAACTAGCTTAACTGTAAAAAACATTTTTGTGCCGTGCAATTTTCGTGGAAAAAAATATAATTCTATGGTCTTATTTTCATCATAAACAAAGCATAAAATTTGCACAATGAGTATTTTGTTTTGACAGAACATTTTATTGCCAGAACTTTATTGATTCATATGTTAAATTGTTTTTTCAAGTTTTTAAGTTTTCAATCGTGTTTATTTGTTTATACCAAGTCTTTTGATGTAAAAATTCAATGATACCTCAAAGCAGTGGCTTGGAAAACAAAGATATCATTCCCATTCACTTTTTTATTTCCATTCAGAGCAAGTTTTAGTTTTTAAAAATCGTTTTATGAAAATCTGAGTCAAATTTTATGTGTTGGATTAATTGTAAGTTAAACTAATATTGTTTGATTACATGTATATGTTATTATAAACATGTATAATTTGTCTTGTTTTAAAAGGTTTTAGACTTCTTGTTTTATGCATAGATTTGCACTTTATAAGCTAAATGCCAGTATTAAAGTGCAATGCTAACAAGTCATTATTATCGTCTGCAGTTTGTATAAAAGGTATTTGCATTTAAGTGAAATGCTATACATTTGTACATGTACTTATTATTGTCTGATATGTGTAGGGGAAAAAACTGTGCATTTCTACTGTTTTCATTTTATGAAGTAAATAATTATGTCTGGGCTATTTTGAGAAAGACAGATTAGAAAAAGACACAAAGAAAATATATAACAACAGGTGATTTTAAAATTTCTTGAAACAAAGAAAAAACATGTGATATTGACATTCACATTAATGTCATGTTTTGATGACGTGTTAGGTTTCGGTAAAGCCTATCTTACATTTGTTTAAAGAGTTCAATATCAATAATTAGTTTTTGTTTTCGCTTGAGGCACATTTATTGAATTTCAGCTTTTCTCAATTAAAGTAGCAAAATGTGCATGGAGGTTTTAATTGACGTTTTAATAGAATGCACTTAACAAAGACAAAAGGACCTGGTTGCTGGTGTTAGTTTAAAGATATTTTAAAGAAATAAATACAATATCTCATCTGAATATTTGATCAAAAATATGTTACACAACAGAATAACATTAGGATTTATAAAATGAAAAACATAAATACATGTATATAGGTAACATATTGCTTGCACACTAAATGATTAAGAACAAAGTGTTAAAACTATGTGTAAAATAGTACTGAAACTCAAGAATGGTGAACAGAAAGGTTACTTGTCTTTCTCTTTGTAAAGACATAAAGAGCTTAGAGTTTTAAAAAAGAACCAAATAAGTTGTTTTTGGCTTTTAACAAACTAAATCATTTTTTTCTCAAAATAGATTTTCTTGTTGATGAGTGCTTTCTTATTCATACTTTTGATGGTTGTCATAACGGAAAGAGTGTCTAATTTTTTCTGGAACATAAGTTGTTGTTGTTTTTTTTGTCAGAAGCCATCCAAATGGTGGTTGACGTTACTTATGTTGTTGTTTGTTTTTTGTCAAAAGTCATTCCAATGGTGGTTGACGTTACTTATGTTGTTGTTTGTTTTTTGTCAAAAGTCATTCCAGTGGTGGTTGACGTTACTTATGTCTTTTACTTGTTGTTTGTTTTTTGTCAAAAGTCATTCCAATGGTGATTTATGTTAACATTGTTGTGCAACAGATAACATTGAAAAACTATACAAATTACATGTTGCAGATGATGACAGCTAATTATACAATATAGTTAAATAATAATGATTCACACAGGGTTATGCTTGAAAGCTTAAAAGCAACAACTTTTGCTTTGAATGTTGATATTGATATTCTCATACTGTAACTTTAAGTCATCCTTTGAGTCATCCTCTTTTTCACGTTTGAATGTAAGATCGAAATCTCTGGTTTCTAAGAGAGGAATTATACAGTGTTAGTAAGAGACAAATTCGGGAAAACATCACATTGGACTAGTGGAGACAAAATCCTTTCCTTTAATCTTTTTGGTTGTCTAGAAACAAAGCGTTGCTATGATCAATAGTATTTTGCCTGTCACTAATACCTTTTATGTGTACTGTCAGAGCAGGAATGTCTGTCACAGTGAGGAAAAAAATCTGTTGAAAAAATGGCTACCTTTGAAGCTTTACAGCTGGAATAGAGGTGAATCTGATTGGTCACGAACCTTGGAGGCATTTTACTTAAAACAGTGACAGAACAAATATTCCCTGGAACTGTTTTTATTCCACCTTGGATGTCCTCATACAATTGAGTTTATTGAAAAAACTTCACACCTGTAATCTGTTGTTGGACCAATTTATTAAAATTTGTCGATTGATTAGAATACACTAAAAAGTATTGTGCTTTTTTTGTTATGAAATCAAGATTTATATAACGCACACAAAAAAGGCAGATGTACGGTATTTAGATCATTTCTCAACATAATAAATTGTTCAGTGAGGCTTTCGCATATTATGGAGAAAGAAACACTTGTAAGGTTTTGTAAATAGTCTAGATTTTAAAAACATCCCTGACAGCATATAACCGACACATACTTTTTACTTTGCGTCAACCTGTTCAGTTGTACGTGCATTATATAATGTTATAATTATGATCTTAACTCAAAGGGAAGTGTCGAGTACAGAAAAAATGTTGCTACATAAAAAGAGAAAATGTATTTTCACTATTTTGTGATGGTAACTTATATACATATACCAGGTACTAATTATATAGTAATAAAATAGGAGTCATAACCAGCAACATAGCAAGATAATTAGTTTTAACATATCATGGATCATATATTTAAAGGAGAAAATAAGGAGTGTTTTATCAGTTACATTAATTTTCCTCTATTTAAGTACTTAAAATATCCAGAATCGCTCAATCCTAAAATGCTGGTCTCTGCTTCCAACCTCTGGCGACTTTTTGTAACGCTTGCCGAGGTAGAAAATGCTAAAATAAAACATGCATTTTCTTGGATCCTGTTGTAAAATGGTAGATGCTAGGTTAAGATATGAAGATTTCTGGTGAAATATGGATGACGTTATTTATGCCACCAATTACCATGCAGACCGCAGAGAAGTTTTTTTAAAGGTGGACTGGTCATGTGGTAAAGTTTTGATTTTCTCTTGAGCTTGAAAGTCTGTGAAATTACAAACGTTTTGCAGAATACTAATTTTCGCGTGTGTGCTTTTGCGAACCACACGCTATTTTTAATGTTGTTTAATGTAATTCTCCTATACTTCAAGACCATAAATATATCACATTATTAACGAAAATGAGAAAAATTGTACCGCAAAGAAATATGATTTCACCTTACTTTTTGAAAACCTTTAACAGTAACAGAAGAAACTGCTTTCTCTTGATTAATATGAACTAAGAAATACCAGCAGACTTGAGTTAAAACCACACATGATGCATATTTGAAACACCAGGGGTCATATTCATAAAGCACCTTATGTAAAAAACTAAGAAAAGTGACATTTCCTTAAGTTCCCCTTGTGTTTGTTTTTTCGATTATTTAAAAAAAAACAATTTACCTGATGAATGAAACTTTAAGACATTACGTTGAGCCTGGTGTTCCATTGTTCCTCACGGCTGTCTTATGTGAGAAAGCAGTTCGGTTGCTTGCGGAGTAGAGAAGCTAGTAGTAGTGAATCCATGAACACTGACTTAGTCTTGTTAGGTGGAGTAAACAATGTGTTATGACATAATCATTGTTGAAAATGACATAAATATTGAAGAAATGATTCTCAGTTTGATGTGATTCATGCAGTTTGAATGCACACAAGAGAGCTGGCCAATACATAAAGCGCGCTAGCAGTTCATGCAAAATGAACGTCATTCTTTCTTTCAGAAACTAAAAAGCAAATGTAAATATTTTAAATTAAACAGTACGAAAACAAAACAACGAAATATCTCTATGTACATTTGTTCTGGTTCCAGGCTTAGAAACGAAGGAACCTCGTGATTGGGAGCCAGAGGAGAACTGTTTCTACTGCAAAGACAGAATTCAACTCTTGTTTGTAAGTTTCTTCATCATAATTAACATATTAACAGACAGTGTGTTGGACCATCTGAAATGATGTTTGGTTAAACAAACCGTGAGAATTACGTAACGTCATGTAGGCCAATCAGACTACTAAATCTACTGTGTGTTGTTGGCTATGCGCACATACAGTGTTTGACGTAACATGCTTTCCCGCATTTGCCGGAGCAGGGGACGTCAATTCAAGCATTCTGTTGATATGTTATTTTGTCCTGGTTCACCCAGTACCTGCAAACAAAAACACCGTAGCAAGAGCTCAGGGGTAAAGCGCTCGCCTCATGAGGTGGAGGTTGTGGGTTCAATCCCTGTCCGTGTCATACTAAAGACATTATAATATGGTACAAGATGCTTTCTTGCTTAGCACTCAGCAAATAATGATAAGTCTGGCTTCTCTCTCCTCTCAAATCTTGTTCAAAATATGAAATGGACTCCATCTGGAGTAAGCTGTCAAAATTGAATAATATGATTTAGGAGAACTTTTTAACCTTAAATAAATTAGTTTAAACAAAGCAACTATTGACCAAAAGGTCATTAAACAAAATATATAGGGATTTGAACCTGATTGTTTGAAAATGGCAAATAACACCAAACTTATAAACCAGAAAGTACAAGTATTATTTTACCTTTTAAAACTTTAAACTTTTTTCAATGATCTATGTTTGTTGATAGCTTTAATAAATAACATAATGGCATACACGTTGTATACATCTGACCTACAACAAGTAAGTACAACTTCAGTAATATGCCATATAAATTAATTGGAAAAAGTCAATTCTATTAAAAGCATGTAATTAAATCTCACAATTGTGGAATGTTGTTTTACATTAACATGTGCAGTGTTTATGGTATGTTGGTATTGACTTTCACTGACAAAGGCGTTATTAAAATGAAATATTTTTTTTTTGCTTTCTGGCAATAAAGATTTCATTAAAAAAGATAAGTTGACATTTTAATTTTTCACCTTTTAAATTGATATACTTCTCATTTGCAAATTCATTTTCCAAAGATAAAACATGAGTTTCTATGGAGAAGACAACAAAAGCAATGTTCAACCTGCAAAACAATTAAATGTAGCCAATGCAGGCTTTAATAAAAGTTGTTATGTAGTGAGAAAACTTGATTTCCTATTGATCACAATGCGGCTGAAATACTTTCATCGGCAAGATAGATTTTCTAATTGCATTTGCATGTTGTTTTTAATTTTTCAAGGATGCAATTGAGAAGTCGGACACAAAAGAGGGAGGAAAAATATTAAAGGACCATCCCAGTAAGTAGTTTCATAAGTACAATCATTAGTCATCTATTATTCACTAATTTAGATCTAAATGTTTAATTTTAAGTCTTTGTCTAAGTGTCTTTGATCATCCTTACTATTTAAGTATGCATTGTTGTTGTATTTTCACATTGTGATGGTAGTTCTTCCTGTTTCAATACTAGACTTCAGTTATAAGTATTTAGAATCAGCTCTCCTTGATTTCTTGTTAAGTTTGTTATTAACTTGTTGGCTATTTAAAGTTTTTGAAGGAAGTAGCTTTAAAAAATATATAAACAGTGTAGTGGCATATCACGAAGTATTTTTTTTTTACATTTTTTACTTATTTCTTTTAATGCCAATTAATTAAACTTCAAAGTTTAAAATTTTGTTGTCTAAGCAATTTTGTTCATAAATGTAAAACTGGATATTTTTATATTGTAAAATAGGTAAAAGTTAATACAGAAGAATTGTGGGTAACATTCTTTCTCAGGGTTTATTGTTATTTTTTTTAAATAATCAGTTAAATCTTTATATAAAGATCTTTCTTTAGATTTGGTTGAAAAGACATAATTATTTTTTAAACTAATTTGATAACTGAGTATGATAAACAACATGATAATTGCATCTATGGAATTTAATTGCAAAATGTAAAAGACAATGTTAAGAATTTCTTTTTATTTAGCAAAAAAACCCCATTCATTTTGACACGATATAATTACTGGTAATTTAAAAAAAATAATTCTTATATTAAATTTACAGGTTTACGTCACCTGGGCGAAGTTTTACCATTCCTGCCCCAGTTCTATACGAGTGATTTCGGGCGTAACATCCTGACAGACATTAAGGCAGCCAGTAACGAGGCCACTGCGACGCCGCCTCCCCCACCCACCCAGCCGCCCAAGGAGGCCTCGCCGAAACCCAGCATAGAGCTCAAGGTTCCCGCCGTCTCATCACCGGCACCTAGGTACGTGTATTGGCGATTGTAAAATGGCGTGCCGACGACATCATTGTGTAGTTATTTGTTTTGGTCCTCTTGGATCGTAGATTGTAATATGTTGTTTAATATTTCATAACATATTTCGCCTGGTGGTAACTTTAACCAATGCATTGGTTAATTAGAGTTTCTTTTGTCATTAAAAAGTATTACGGTCATAGAGATGTTGTAGTACATGTATAAGTAAATTCAGTAACTATCAACATATGGTCATGATAGATAGATAACATATCCGTTGTACTGTAAAATGAAAAAAGTTGTGACAGTCTTATGTTTGTGCTTTCTATATCTTGTTTTATACTGACAAATGTGAACATTTTAGGTCACAAATAATTTAAATAAATATATTAAGTGTGATAATTGTACGCATTACCACACAAAAAAAATCTGTTTTTACAATATGCCACAGAGGCCTAAGATTTCAGACAGATGTCACATGATTTACATTTGCATGTTAAAAAACCCCAGAAAATTTATTCTAAACTCATGGTTACATGGAATCCTG
>Ga0224511_10004068_pt1 | contig 10894 bp, 5 predicted proteins | sample SF_May12_sed_USG_2_FD_169988 | JGI IMG/M metagenome (GOLD analysis project Ga0224511, IMG submission 169988) | Sediment microbial communities from San Francisco Bay, California, United States - SF_May12_sed_USGS_8_1 | ecosystem: Environmental > Aquatic > Marine > Sediment | place: USA... | reverse complement strand
TAAAACTATAGACTTAAGATTTAGACTGCCAGGTGTCGCCTGTTGTACTTAAAGCAATGAAAAAAGGGAACTTAAAATCTTTTGTCTCAGGTGAGCGTTCCAGGGCCCTCTGGGCCCTCTTGTTTGTTTTTCTGCTAGCATCCAAGGGTGACACAAGTGTTCAACTGAACACCCATTTATTTATGTTTTTTAAGAACCAAACATTTTAGCAAGTCTGTAAGCCTGTAACACGAACTTTCAAAAACTGCATACATTCTCTAAATGCTCAACATTTTCAATGTAATCACTTCAGACTATGTGTGGACAGAGCAGAGAAAAGTGACATCATCCTCACTGGCACTGGAGACTCACCTGTAGCAGCAAAAGACAGTGAAGATACAGAAGATAGGACAAAAGCTGTGTGTAAAGAAGTGTCAACAGATGTTGTGAGAAACAGTGGAGATGTCAGAACGCTGGTTGAGGACAGTGGGCGGACATCTAGTGTTGATGATGGAACAAGTCTGGTGATAGGTGAAGGCAAAGTTGCTGGAAGTGATGCCTTGAAGGATACATCAGGTGTGCTGGTGGAAATAGGAGATAGACAGGTAACAAAGAACTGTGAAGGTGATGAGATTAGCAAACATGTGCAGGATAAAGATGTTAAGTCTGAAAATGGTACAAAAAAGAAAGAAGATGTAAAGGAAGTTTGTGCTAAAGTTAAATCAGTGGAAGCTAGTTTGGAAAAGACTGAAAAGGCTGAGCAGAAATCAGTTGTCTGTACTTTTAACAGCTCGACTGGGGAGGTAGATATTATTACTAAAGAGATAGAGAAACTGGGAATAAAGGGATTCGATGAGAAAGATATTACTGGGGCGTCAACCCCTAAGATGAAGATGGGCAGACTGTCGAAGGGGGCTGCTGGACCGTCACCTAGCTTGTCTGATATTGCCAAGCCCTGTGTTGTGGGTCTTGGATTGAAGAGTGTGAAACAAATTGAAACAAATGAAGAGCCTAAAGAGCTGGAGAATGTTGAATTAGATCGACTGAATACAACTGATGAGCTGCTGTCGATGTCAGCTGGGTTCGGGAAGCTCGATCTGAGTCCTGAGAGTTCACTGACTGAAGTTGGTGTTGGGGATTTGAAGCTAGACTTGATCGAGAGGGTGGTAGAAGGTTCTGAAGACTGTGAGTCTCACGACTTGGAAGGTACGGAACAAATGAAGAGTGAAAATGAAGACAAGGAGAATGTTGCAACACATGTTGATGGTCAAGATGAAAGAGGGCAGCCAAAGATGACACCTGAAAGGTTGAAGAATAATATCTTGAAGCTACACAGCAACCGAAGGGCAAGTCCAAAAATGGGACTGAGAGTGTCGTCGCCCTTGGCTCAGAAAAATGTTTCTTTGAGTGCTGCACTGCAAAGTAATGAGGATTTGAACAAAAGTTTTGTGGCTAATAATAATTCATTCTCGGAAATGGAAAAGAGGGAGAACTTGTCCAACATTTCAGGGAGATCGAGTCATTCGGCTAGCTTTGTCTCGAGTTCCGGGTCAGTCGAGGATAACGAGAAGTCGATGATTGGTGTGATAGAGGATGTGGATGAATCTCTACTGCACAGGACCAGTATCAGTCAGTTCCTCAACTCGCGCTACAACAAGAGCAGGACTTTTGACAACAGTGGGTTAGATTATACTGATTCTTACAGGCAGAGTAGGTTAGACTACACTGATTCATTTCAAGCAAGTCCGATGCAAGATTTAGCAGCCAGCCAGAACAGTCATCTCCACAGCAAAAATACGCCTGAAATTTTGAGCAATAATTACGGTACCACAAAACCAAACACGTCTAAAGATGAAATATCGCACAATAACAACAGCCCGGGTGTGAGGACCCACCCAGCCAGTGACCCGGATGTCTATGAGCCCGATCAGCCAGAGACACCCCCCTGTGAACCCAGGTTCTACAGTGCTGATGGCAGTGGTTACAGTGAAACTGAATCTCCCAGTCTACGCAGCTTCGAACAGCACGAAAAAGGTGAGCTCGTGAATACATGTGTTCTTTGAACTTTTGGAAAAAATGTTTTTGTTCTCTTTTATTAAACTTTCTTGTTATTTAATTTTTAAACAAATGTGGTATCCTGCAATGTGTTTGGTAGCTAGTGTCAGTAGTTTTCATTAAATGTTATTTCTTATTCTAGTATGTATTATTTGGATTCAAGCTGTAAATTAAACAAAAACAGTTAACTTCTAGTATTTGAATCAAGTTATTCTATAATTATTTTGTTTTCCCTCCAGGGGTGCGGTACCTGACGAAGTGTTCCAGCCGGGAATCCCGTTCTTCGGACTACAGTTCTGACGGGAGCCTCACATTCCCCGAGGGCAGCTACCAGGGACAGGGCCAACACAAGGACACCACGCTACTGGGTACGGGCAGCTACTGCCTCAACTATGATAGGTCATAAATGATGTATGATAAAATTGTGATTACTTCTGCATTGCTGTAGTAAATTTTAAGCCAAAGCATTTTGTGTTTGTGCCAGTGCTCTTGTATTATAAACACGTAAAGTGACATGTTACTATTTAAACTGTTTTAATATTTTTACCGGACACGAGGACCGCTATTTTTAGAAATGATTCCGGACCTCAGGCCTTTTTATTGATATGTCCGAGGTCCGATGTCTTTCGCACATGGGTTGTAAACACTTGTCCTAGAAATCATGTTGTGTTTTTTCACAAGTATAAAATATATTTAAAGTCCTCTGGATATAACATAGCCTTGTCTTATGATGGTCTCCGCCTGCAGGTATAGTGTTCCAGTTGAAGCGCGTGCTGCTGAACGACGGGCGACCAGTCTACTGTATGTGACCATTAATCATGTCATTACCTTCTCCTGCAGGTATAGTGTTCCAGTTAAAGCGCGTGCTGCTGAACGATGGGCAACCAGTCTACTGTATGTGGCCATTAATCATGTCATTACCTTCGCCTGCAGGTATAGTGTTCCAGTTGAAGCGCGTGCTGCTGGACGATGGGCGACAAGTCTACTGTATGTGACCATTAATCATGTCATTACCTTCTCCTGCAGGTATAGTGTTCCAGTTAAAGCGAGTGCTGCTGAACGACGGGCAACCAGTCTACTGTATGTGACCATTAATCATGTCATTACCTTCGCCTGCAGGTATAGTGTTCCAGTTAAAGCGAGTGCTGCTGAACGACGGGCAACCAGTCTACTGTATGTGACCATTAATCATGTCATTACCTTCTCCTGCAGGTATAGTGTTCCAGTTAAAGTGCGTGCTGCTGAACGATGGGCAACCAGTCTACTGTATGTGACCATTAATCATGTCATTACCTTCGCCTGCAGGTATAGTGTTCCAGTTGAAGCGCGTGCTGCTGGACGACGGGCGACCAGTCTACTGTATGTGACCATTAATCATGTCATTACCTTCTCCTGCAGGTATAGTGTTCCAGTTAAAGCGAGTGCTGCTGAACGACGGGCAACCAGTCTACCGTATGTGACCATTAATCATGTCATTACCTTCGCCTGCAGGTATAGTGTTCCAGTTAAAGCGAGTGCTGCTGAACGACGGGCAACCAGTCTACTGTATGTGACCATTATTCATGTCATTACCTTCTCCTGCAGGTATAGTGTTCCAGTTGAAGCGAGTGCTGCTGGACGATGGGCGACCAGTCTACTGTATGTGACCATTAATCATGTCATTACCTTCTCCTGCAGGTATAGTGTTCCAGTTGAAGCAAGTGCTACTGGACGATGGGCGACCAGTCTACTGTATGTGACCATTAATCATGTCATTACCTTCTCCTGCAGGTATAGTGTTCCAGTTAAAGCGAGTGCTACTGGACGATGGGCGACCAGTCTACTGTATGTGACCATTAATCATGTCATTACCTTCTCCTGCAGGTATAGTGTTCCAGTTGAAGCGCGTGCTACTGGACGACAGGCGACCAGTCTACTGTATGTGACAATTAATCACGTCATTACCTCCGCCTGCAGGTATAGTGTTCCAGTTAAAGCAAGTGCTACTGGACGACGGGCGACCAGTCTACTGTATGTGGCCATTAATCATGTCATTACCTTCTCCTGCAGGTATAGTGTTCCAGTTAAAGCGAGTGCTGCTGGACGACGGGCGACCAGTCTACTGTATGTGACCATTAATCATGTCATTACCTTCTCCTGCAGGTATAGTGTTCCAGTTGAAGCGAGTGCTGCTGGATGACGGGCGACCAGTCTACTGTATGTGACCATTAATCATGTCATTACCTTCTCCTGCAGGTATAGTGTTCCAGTTGAAGCGAGTGCTGCTGGATGACGGGCGACCAGTCTACTGTATGTGACCATTAATCATGTCATTACCTTCTCCTGCAGGTATAGTGTTCCAGTTGAAGCGTGTGCTACTGGATGACGGGCGACCAGTCTACTGTATGTGGGTGTCCAGGGACCCGGAGGAGGCGGGGGAGATCGGCCGGTCCCTGGCTAACCTTACACTGGCGTCCTCCCTAGCCAGCTATAGCAGCAGAGACAACAGCAGGGACTTTAGCCTGGGGGAGGTGGGTTGATGATAATAAATGATGATGATAAAAAATGTCATGTTACTTAAAACAAATTTTTTGAGTGAAATTGTTTAGGAGAAAGTTTGCTGTTCATTGTTGAATATAGACAGAACAGAGTAACTTTTTTCTTTGTTTTGAGTGTTCTTTACAAAAACTTGGAATTAATGACTTTTGATAATATATTGTACAAAAACTTAGATCTAATGACTTTTCATGACATATTGTGTGCTATTATTTTCAGGCTTTAGTTGGAAAAGCATGTTCTGAGTCGAAAGACATTCTTGAAGAGGATGAAGATGAAAACTCCACCAATGAATGCTCCAAAAACAGCCTAGAAAAGTCACATGGCCAAAGTAGCTTTGTAAATGACCTTTCCCACTGGTCACATGACTATTCACGAAGGTCACATGACTACTCAAGCAGGTCAAATAATGACTACTCCAACAGATCACATGAATACTCACACAGGTCACATGACCAGTCAAGACGGTCACATGATGTCTCCAACAGGTCACATGACCATTCTAGGCGGTCACATGACGTCTCCAACAGGTCACATGACCATTCTAGGCGGTCACATGACCAGGCTGTCATGGAGACAGAGGAAGAGAAGGCTATCAAGCATGGTCCATACTGTGAACACTACTATAGTAGGCAGACGATCGGCAAGGGGGCTTTCGGTTTTGTCAAGATTGCATATAGAAGGAAAGACAACAAAGAGGTGAGTGTGTAGGATGTAGCACTTAATTATTCCCCTGTGTATGATTAGATCTATGGCATAACTATATTTTATGTTTTTAAAAGCTTGTCTTGTTTATATTTTGAAATGTTTGTTCTGCAACAAGTAAGGATAGAAAACAACCTTACAAAGATTAATGGGATATTTTTTTAATATAAAACAGGTGAAACATTTGAATTTTGCACATAATTATTACGTTTCCTCTGTGAAATAGAGTTATACATGTAATTCAACTGAGAAAAGGTAAAGCTCTCATCAAGCATAGCCTGCAATGCAGCCCTGCAGGGGGAAAATATCAGCTTCGGTTTTATTAAAGCTGTTCTTCAAATTAAAATTTTTCTTCCAGGTGGTGGTGAAGTTTATCCGGAAGGGGAAGGTGTTCGCGGATTGCTGGGTAGAGGACGAGGCGTACGGCCGGATGCCCCTGGAGGTCAGCATCCTGCGCCAGCTGGACCACCCCAACATCGTCACGGTGAGTTGAGGAATATCATGGGTGTAGGGTATCATAGGTGTGGTGTGGTGACCAGTCTAATATAACAAAACTAACAACAACCTGACCTAGATCTATGTCAGTGTGTATATTCACCGGTTTTGGATGTCTATGAAAATGTTACCTACATTTTTGTACATGAAGGCAGAACCCACTTACTATGTAACACCACTGTGACCTTTGACAGTGTGTATATTTGCAGGTGTTGGACATGTAACATCACCCTGACCTATGACAGTGTACCGCATACTTCATCTATGTAAGGTCACCTATGACCCTGTGTATGTTTGCAGGTGGTGGACGTGTACGAGAACGTGGACTACCTGCAGCTGGTGATGGAGAAGCACGGCTCGGGCATGGACCTGTTCGAGTTCATCGACCGCGGACCCAACCTGGACGAACCGCTCGCCAGCTACATCTTCAGACAGGTGGGTTAGAAAACCCACTGTATAGCTCACAGGCTGAGTGCAATTATTGTATTGACAGACAGCTTGAAATGAAGTGCGATGCCCGACAAAGATGTGGGAATTTATGTTACGCCATAACGTACAGCGCCATTTTAGCCAATCAGAAGACTGAATCTTTTAAAGTTTCACTGGTTACGCGCACTTGCAATTTTTGACGTCGAGAGCTTTTACCGCCATATTGTCGGGCATCAGACGTCATTTCAAGTTCTGTCGATATGTTAATTATCTATGTGCTAGAAGGTGCTGTCAGTTGCTTTGATGCACCATTGACTAATTAACAATATTATAGATAGAACCCCTTGTACAGACGTTTTATTAAAAAATCTATGTATTTGACTTAATGATGATCTGTTAATGCCTTTATATAGCAATGGTAAAATGTAGCAGGTTCCTGATTTTGTGGTTATCGACAGTGGTGATTTGGCCTACCCACAAACTCCATGAACATGAATGCTTCACAAGTATAAATGATTTCTTTAAACTTCCTTTTAACTGTCAGCTGAAGAAAACCTCTACTATAATGCCGTATTTACAACCCTGTGTTGCCTGTGTGTGACAGATGGTGTCGGCCGTGGCGTACCTGCACAGTCGCAACATTCTCCATCGCGACATCAAGGATGAGAATGTCATTCTCAACGAGCAGTTCCAGATCAAGGTAAGGAAAGTTGAGACGAACATATTTCATTATCTTGCCATTATTAAGACATTTCTAGTCAGTACCATTCAGTTAAAAAAACTTTTTTTGTAAAGTTATTCAAAAAAATTAATTATGTACAAGACATTGTGATCCATCTTAGCTGAACAACTTGAGTTAGCCCAGTATAAATGGCAATTATAAAGGACCAATATTTAAAAAAAACCACATAAATAGATGTTTGACCTCTGAGCTTCACATTTCACCCCTACAAACTTGTCTGCACACATGTAACTGTTACAGCTGATAGACTTTGGAGCGGTGGCGTTCCTGCAGCCCGGCAAGCTGTTTTCCACCTTCTGTGGCACGCTGGAATACTGCAGCCCTGAGGTCCTCATGGGCAATAAGTATGAACTTTATACCGTTCTTTGGGCAACAAGAATGTACTTAATGCCTTCTTACATTGGACGACAATTATAATTATTATACCTCACTGTCAAAACCTTTGGCAACAAGTACAAGCTTTGTACCCGCACTAATTTTTGTAAGATTAACATGTAGATTTTGTTCTTGTTTGTCATGGAACTTTTGTTTTATGCTGGTGTTCTGGGAATCATCTAATTTGCTGAGTACTTTGTACATGTATCGAGATCATAAGTTTGTGGAAATCTAGTACTAGTAAGATGTGAACCCAGTACCATTTTGTTAAGATTAATTAATGTATTGACAACCAGATTGACATCATATTATGGACCATCTGAAATGACATCTGGAATGCCAAAAGGCGGGAAATTTCGTAATGTCATAACGCACAACTTCATTTGGGCCAATCAGAAGACTTATTATTTTGTGTTTCTCTGGCAACTCGCACAAGCAGTGTTGGACGAAACATGATTTCCCACATGTGTTTGAATCATCAGACATCATTTCGAGTGTAGTGTTGAAATGTTAATTAAGATTCACACAACCACACGCATGTCCTGTACGTCCCCAGGTATGCGGGTCCGGAGTTGGAGGTCTGGTCGCTAGGGGTGACGCTGTACACGCTCGTGTTTGGGGAGAATCCTTTCTTCGATGTCGAGGAGACGATCAAGGGACGATTGAAACCCCCCTTCCCAGTATCCAGTGGTGAGATAGTACACATTTCATTTAAGTAGTATGATCATCAACTTTGTGTTGATGTAAACTCTGAAATCATTTTATTTCGTGGACATGAAATTTCGTGGTTTGAAAGGGACGACTGAAACCACCCTTCCCAGTATCCAGTGGTATGATAGTGTGAAATAAAAAAAAATTGTTGGACATTTAATGTCGAGTTTTTCGTGGGAAGGGAAATCCAGATATTACGATCGCAACAAAATGTTTATTCTTTTTAGTTGTATTGTTTATAATTTGAAATGCATTCCAGTATCCAGTGGTATGATAGTACACATTTCTTACTTGGCTTTCCCAATCTTATGTATTGGGTATTATCCACTTTGTATCTCATGTCACGTGTTACATATAAATCTTTTATTATGCCCCCGCCATTCGAAGAATGGTGGAGGGGCATTAAGTGTTACCCCTCTCCGCTCAATAACTTTTGAAAGACTGCATCGATTCAATTCAAATTTGGTATGTTGATATATAATATCAAAACACATGTCAAGTTTGATTTGGGTTACAATCCACTAATTTTTTACGAAGTTATGGGCCTTTTATAAAAACATAGTCAATGCATTTAGCGGGGGCATCCGTGTCCTATGGACACATAAATTTCTAGTATATGTATTTGTTGAGAGTATCAATAAACTCAACTAAGTTTGTAGTACAATCTTCTACTTCGTGTTATGATACACCTACTGGCTTAAAATTGTAATAATACTGTGAAATCATTTAATTTCACAGGCATGAAATTTCATGGTTTGACGACAATGGACATATTTGTGGACACTTGAGTTCGTGGATTTCAAATTATGTGCAATATGTCTAAAATGAATCAATATTTTGTTGGGATCTTAAATTCTTGGATTGCCCTTTCAACACACAAAAAAACGAAATTAAAATTCCAACAAATAAAAATGATTTCACTGTAGTACTGTTACTGTACAAATTTCTTACTAGTAGTATGATCCTCTACTTTGTGTTGTGATACACCTACTGGCTGAGAATTTTAAAATTATTTAAGATTTTAACATTATCCAGCGATAGTGAAGATATTAAATTTAACTTGAAAAACAAATTCTGAATGGAATGGAATGCCATCTAAATAAATGGTTTAATAGGCTTTTGGAGTCTATCCATACACTTAATTATGAGTGTAACAAACTATATGTTGAAAAGAAGCTATGTTTTGCACTTAAATCTTTCTCCGCCAGAGTTGAAGGTCTCACTATGCTGACTGCTTCATACCAACGATCATAAATTCATTATTTTGCCATCTAATTAAATGGTTTAATAGGCTTTTGAAGTGTAACCCGCCACAAAATAATGAGTGAAACAAACTTCTAAAGATAGATTTTAGAGAGTCATATGTGTTGTAACCAAGTCTTTCTCCCTCTGACAGAGTTGATGGTGTTGCTATGCTGGCTACTGCACGCTGATCCGCTACGCCGAGCGACCGTGCCAGGGCTCGAACGCAACCACTGGGTCACACAGCGCGTCGACATGACGCGGTACTCCTGGCAACACGTCCTGCCAAACTGTGGTGTGTAGCGCAACTTTTGTGTTCTGTTCCTCCTAGAAGCACATTTTTATGCCCCCGCCATTCGAAGTAAGGTGGAGGGGCATTAAGTGTAACCCCTGTCTGTGCGTGCGTGCGTGCGGACGTACCTCCGTCATCAAAATTTGGTGTCCGCTCAATAACTTTTGAAAGACTGCATCGATTTAAGTCAAATTTGGTATGTTGATATAATATCAAAACACAGGTCAAGTTCGATTTGGGTTACAATCCACTAATTTTTGACGGAGTTATGGGCCTTTTTTAAAAACATAGTCAATGCATTTAGCGGGGGCATCCGTGTCCTATGGACACATTTCTAGTTGTATGTTGAAGTGCAGGTACACTATAGGGTATGGCATCAATGAATCTTGACTGTATGCTCATACGCTCGTATAGGCTGATATACGCTAGACATATGCTCGATACGCTAGAGTGACACTTAAGGTACGTAACTTATACATTATACGAACGCTATTCATGCGTTCGTAAAGGACTGTTGTCGATAGCACTTGAAAGTTGTACATATAGGTAGGTTTTTTTTCTGAAATTTTTACACGCAATACATATATTCTATTATATGCTATACTGTGACTGCACCTTTATATATATCTCATCTTAAATAGTGCCCCTAGGACTAGAGAGTACTGCTGAGTATCTGAGCGCATCTACGTGATACATATCTCATGATTCACTTAATATTGTTTTGTTATGATTGATTATTAATGTTTAATAAATATTCACACTCTGGGAGGTGAACCACATGATTCAAATATCCTATATTCTCCAGAGTTCCATGGTAACACGGCATCCGACAACCGCCCTGACTCCCCGGCTCTGGCGAGAACTGCCGACGACGACGGTGATCAATCTCTCGATGACCTCAAATGTAACCTCCTACATAAACTGAACATCTAGTGGTGCGATAGTCACGCTGAATGGCTTCAAGGACTTTTTTCGATGACCTCAAATCAGCATCTAGTGGTGCAGTGGTGACCAATATTTCGATGACCTCAAATGTAACCTACATAAACTCAACATGTAGTGGTGCTATAGTCACGCTGAATGGCTTCCAGGCCATCTTTTTAGCTTGCCAACATGACGTAAATAGCGTATCAATAGAAGGCTTGAACTGACATCCGATTGTCCAACAAATGCGGGAAAGCAAGTAATGGAAAACGTTACATGTGCGCCAAGACAACGATACACAAAGATACAAAAATCTGATTGGCCAGAATGACATCGTGCATTATGACTCTGTGTAATTTCCCGCTTCAGGTTGTTGATACCTCAATTTAGAAGTCATGTTATAGGTGCCA
>Ga0224511_10004067_pt1 | contig 10897 bp, 5 predicted proteins | sample SF_May12_sed_USG_2_FD_169988 | JGI IMG/M metagenome (GOLD analysis project Ga0224511, IMG submission 169988) | Sediment microbial communities from San Francisco Bay, California, United States - SF_May12_sed_USGS_8_1 | ecosystem: Environmental > Aquatic > Marine > Sediment | place: USA... | reverse complement strand
TTCAATATGCTGCCTGATAGACAATAGATTGCCTTCTTAACTCGTCCAAGCGTAATGTGTCCATGATAACTGGTTTTGACAAGATTGGAGCACAGATTTTATTAGGTATCGCTCAGAAAATCAAGGTTTTTATGTCTCTTCCTGAAAAGATTGTTGTTTCTGAAGACTGGAATATGAGATGAGATGAATAGATGCTATTTCCACCATGATTGTCTCAGTTTCATTATGTATATAGGCTGAGAAACTAAATAGATGGCTTAAGAGGATAGTTTTTCTTCATGCCATGGTTTTTATGCACCAAATTTTCTGGAATGGAGTATGTTTGTCTGGGTTTAAAACCATTTCTTTACAAAGTAAAACATTCCTTTACTATGTTCCAAATCCTACTTGTTTGTCTTTCTGGTAGACCTGTACTAGCTAAATAAAGAACATGTAACCGTAGTATTTGTTCCAAATCCTATGTTTTTGCCTTTCTGGTAGACGTGTACTAGCTAAATAAAGAACATGTAACCATCATATTTGTTCCAAATGCTACGTTTTTTTCTTTCTGGTAGACCTGTACTATCTAAATAAAGAACATGTAACCAAAGTATTTGTTCCAAATCCTACGTTTTTGCCTTTCTGGTCGACCTGTACCAGCTAAATAAAGAACATGTAACCATAGTATTTGTTCCAAATCCTACGTTTTTGCCTTTCTGGTAGACCTGTACCAGCTAAATAAAGAACATGTAACCATAGTATTTGTTCCAAATCCTGCGTTTTTGTCTTTCTGGTAGACATGTACCAGTGGACGAAGGCCATTTAACCGTAGTATTTGTTCCAAATCCTATGTTTTTGTCTTTCTGGTAGACATGTACCAGTGGACGAAGGCCGGTGTAATTGAATCATACTCTGACAGAGACAAGGCTGGTCTGTGTACCGGGGTAATGAGACTGGACATATCCGTCTGCCGGCCTTACTGTTATCCTATAGGGACTTCATTCTGGAGATGCTGGCTACGCTTGTCTTATACTTGTGATATTCAAAATAACTGTGAAATCATTTATATTTGTTGGACAATTAATTTGGTGTAGGTAGTGCAGTCCACGAATTTAAGATCCCAACAAAATATTTATTTGCTTTAGTTATATATGCGTATAATTTGAAATCCACGAAATTCAAGTGTCCGTGAACATGTCCATTATCGTCAAACCACGAACTTTCTCGCCCATGAAATTTATGTTCCACAGTTCTTGTGATATACAATGTATTTATTTAGTGGTTCTTTATTCATACAGATGGTTTACTAGCTTTTATACAAATAATTATATGCTCTTTTGGTTCAGCCTTATAATTCAAATTTCTGAGTTATCTTAAAAATAGTACACTTAAGGCTGATTTAATGATTTGTCTGAGAAAAATCTAACTTTTGTCAGATGAAAATGATAAAGCATTTGTATTGATGTAGACACAAGATTTATATGGACGTCAAACCTCGAAAATGTATGCCTGTAGCTCCAAGTAGGTTACTAATGGTTATAGAGATTCTATGCATATACTTCTGGCAATAATACATTCAATGGGGCCTTTCCAGAAAGCTCACATAACTAAGGAAACCTGTTGATAAATTGGTGTCCGGAGAATTCATTTCCATAAAGGCAGGCAGGGCAATTAGGGCTGACTGTGTGTCAGTTGTGGAGCTGTGCTGGGCTGTAATTGTGAGGCTGCCTTGGTTTCTATATAGGGGAACTGTTGCTGGTAAGGCCAATAAAATATATGTATGTTTCTGGTCACATCATCGTACCTAGACTGTGACATGGACCCTACAGCTTTGAATTTATGTGTGTGTTTCTGGTATCCCAACCCTACCTTAAAAATGACAGCGAGCGACCCTACTGCTTCTTGGGGGCTTTCAGATTTTTTTCTCTAAAATTCAAGCCAAAAATACCTACAGTAAAATCGGCTGACAAGGAACTCATCAGGACCATGAAAATATGTTCCTTATAACCGCTGTTCTTTATAAAGGTATAGTGAACTAGTTCCTTGGTAAAGTTTGGGAAATGAAAATCAGTTCCTTATAACCGGAAGCTTCTTGTAAGTGGGTTCCTTAGAAGCGCACTTTACTGTATTTTCATTAAATAAAAAGTGCTAGTAAAAATAAATCCTTACCATACCTTGAAGTGGGTATCTGAACCACACTTACTCTTTTGTTAGGCCTGAATAGTAAATGTGGATATTTAGCTAAACCTTAAGCACCATATACAGGAAGTAATGCAAGTCTATTTATATTCATTTGTGGAGACGGAATTTAGGTCTTTTTTAGTGTTTTAAAGTGTTTTTGTTATCTTTTTTTTCTTTTCCATCTATTACAGAGTGAATATATTACTTACTCTTTGTTTAATATGAAAGTTTTTCTCCTTTGTAAACAAGTTCTTGAAAGGAATATATTGTGCATTCTAATGTTTTTATGCTATAACTTTTTTGTAAACATGTTCTTGAAAGGAACATATTGCACATTCTAATGTTTTTAGGCTATATCTCTTTTGAAAACATGTTCTTGAAAAGAATATATTGCGCATAATAATGTTTTTATTTTATCAGCATCTATCAATTGTCTATGTGTATTGATTGTATCAAAAAGATCTACTCATTTATAATAAACCGGAGATTTGGTCAGCAAATTTCATTAGGGGGCCAGGTTTATTCCAGTGTGGTAGTTACAACTCAGCAATCCAATTATGCACATCCAGCTTTGTGTCTGACCATTAGCAATAATGTCAGCCTTCTTTATGTTATAAATGTGTTTCCGTTTTTTCTTGTAATCAGGAACAGCATGGCTAAAATGTTTGTCAACAACGAATATTATTAAGAGGTTTTTACAAATAAATATATCTGATATGAATAATATGGCCAAGGTTTAATTTTTGTTTCAATGTTTTCCTGTATCAGGAACAGCATGCTTTAAATGTTTGTTTGTCAACAATATTCTTTTTATTATGCATTTTCTTAAGTTTCTAACACCACACAGGGATATTTGTTGGTTAATTTATTCCCCTAAAGCCATTGATTCTTATAGATATTTTATAAAAGGCATGCTTTATTATTCACAAATTATTGTAGACAGTTATAGTAATGTAGTCGACACATTTTTGTTGTGAAATTTCTAGAAATCAATGAATCTGATAATGAATATTGTGGCTATGATCTAAATTTTTGACCATATTAAATAAGTTATAAGTTTCAACATTTCAAATGTTTTAATTAAACACCTTCAGTACATTATGTTTTCATCAATTGTAATTTCCTTATAACAGTTTCCCCATGTAGACTTAGAATACTTCTTGAGGACATTCCCTTAAATTTCTAAAAAAAAGTTTTAAACAACAAAAGGCATAATTATGAATTTGTTATTTAATTACAATGTATGTCATACTAATTAGCCCTTAAAGAAACATCAAAACATACTTGTATTTCTTGTATTTGATCCTAGACACAATGGGCTACATTTATGTTAGAGAAATTCGTGTTTTTTAAAATAACTTGAAAAGATGTCCTATGAAAGAATTAAAAAAATACAAACTGCAGATCTGTTGTGATTTTCGTTTTCTTCCCTTTGTCTTTTATAAAAGCCCTGAACTACAAATAAATTTGTTCATAACATGATATATTCACTTGTCATTAATATAACAGAATAATACCAGTAGTGTTACAATGCAATTTCCTTATTTCTGTGTTGAATACCTTCCCTAGATTGCTATAAGGATACAATAAAAGAGCTCATACAAGTATATAAAAGCAGTTAAATATCATGACATGATTTATATCTGTCAAAGTTATCTATAGGAAAGTGTAGCACTGTCTTGAGATATGTTGGGAATTGAAGGCTTGTACAGGGAGAGGCAAAATTGGATGTGAATTTTATCAGTCCAAATATAGGGATGTTATTCTCTAAGGAAATAAAAACAGGTTTTAGTTACCTTATAGTTTATAGATATCTTGACAATGTTCAAAATATAGCTAGTCATATGCTTCTTAATTATGGAATACGAAATGTAAAACATGGTGTTGTTAGTAAGAGGAGTCTTGGAACAGTAAAACATGCACATATAGGGCTTAGTGGAATTTAAAGGGATTACTCATGGTGTACTCTGGTTGAACTTTGCCATGAGATTCTAACTGTTACTGCAAGTTATATAGTTAGGCCCTTCAATACTGATCAATTCCACTAGCATGTGTAAGGATTAGTGGACAATTTAAAGTTAAATGTATTTGAAAGGTGAGTGTGACTGTTCACAATCAATATCTGTATACATCATTTATACATCAAAAGGCCTTACATACATGGCACAAGTACCATGAAATCCTCATGCACCTTGTGTCATTTCACGGCTCTGTGCATAATGGTAGGATTCATAATTTAATATACTTAAGAACCCCCCCCCCCCATGAGTAATCGCTTTTAATATTGTAAGTTGTTACATAAAATGAGGTAGTAACAATAGTTTTGCACCAAGCCCTAAATACTATTATGCTGGTATGGTTTGGTTCCTAGGATTATATGTTACAGCGTGTATCTGTCTGTTTTCGCTGGTTTCCAGGCAAGCAATATCAAACATGTCAGTGCCTTATTATGGTTTCCGTGGAATGTGTTCCCTGTTTTGTTCCAGGCTTCAGAATTCCTCAGCTATGACCATGTTTTCCCCAGTATATTGCTTGTACTGGTGTCGCATGATGGCTAGATTAGCAATACAGTAAAGTCTGCGTATAAGGAACTCATCGGGACCAGGAAAATATGTTCCTTATAACTGCAGTTCCTTTTTAAAAGTATAGCAAACTAACGAGGTGTAAATAGTTAGGAATAAAATTCAGTTCCTTATATCCAGAAGTTCCTTATAAGCGGGTTCCTTATAAGTGGACTTTACTGTATTGTATGTGGATACTATGACCAGTGAATATGTAGAGGGTTAAATCTTGACAAAGATGTGGTCAAGAGGATACTGTAAAATCCTTTTTATTTGTTGTATATTTGGTTTTGTGTTTTTTGTGGGTAGAGCAATCCATGAATTTAAGATCACAACAAAATATTTATTCACTAATTTAGTTATATTGTGTATACTTTGAAATTCCTTAAAATCAAGTGTCCATGAACATGTCCATCATCGTCAAGCAACTCAATGTCCTGCCTATAAAATTAAACGATTTCACAGTATTTGTGTGATTTGGTAATGTTAAGGAAAGAAGTGTTTTTGGTGATGAAGAGAAAGCATAACAATTTTGTGTGTAATTTGTAAATGCAACAGCCTTATTACCTTGAGGCAGTAAACACAGCACATCGTTAATATTCAAGACAACTTTACCCTCAGTAAGATGCTGTAAGTAAACACAATAACAAAACATTTGCACATACATATGTGGTAGCTTCTCATTAATATTCAATACAACTGCACCGTTGCCGAATGGGCAAATCCCTCCAGAAATCTGCATAGGCTGATAGAATAATTGCCATTAAGACAAGTATGCTTTGTATGTTGTAGTAAATAAACACAAGATCAAAACAATAAGTTAATACATATACAGCAACTTCTCATTAATATTCAAGACAACTGCACTGATGCCAAAATGTGGTTTGTGATTCCTCCAGCAATCTGTATAGGCTGACAGACTGTTGGATATTACCGGGAAATACCATTCCTGCCTTGTTTGGTCAATCCAGCTCTGACGCTAATCTCTCCTGAATTGTGAAGACAAATGAGTGTAGCTTAGGGAAGTCGTACCAGGAAAGTAAAGGAAGACATTTAGTCTTCAGACCTATGGTTAGAAGCCCAACACAATTAACAGAGCTCCAGTTATTTATGTGTCAGTTATGTCAAGATTTGTGTGGATTACACACTTAAGGTACAAGTACTATGTTTTCTGATAAAAATATAAATATTTAATAAGTATAGCTAAAGAAGCTGTAGAAATGTGAAACACTTATAACTAAAACACTTAAAATATGTGTAAATGGAAATGTGGTTTGACAGATTTGCTTCAATGGACAAAATAAAAAAATTATGGTGGTTTAGGAAAAATGAAAGTTATATTATACATGTCATCATGCTTCATTCTGTGCCAGCTCTTAAACTAAAGTTATGGAAACAACTTAAAATATGTAAGTCAAAGATAACACTTAAGATCTGACACCTAGATATTGAATTTTAAAATGAAGTGATTTGTTTGTTTCATAAATCTCACTTGCAAAATTGAAATGAACGCCTTGTAAGATGTCATGAATATTGCATTATAGATTTGTTTATAACATGATATTCACTTGTCATTAAATTAAATGAATAATAACAGGAGAGTGACAATGCCAGTGAATAAACACAAGATCAAAGCAATAAGTTGGCAAATACATACTGGTATACTGTTACAACAACTTCTCATTAATATTCAAGACAACTGCACTGTTGCCAAAATGTTCTGATCCCTCCAGCAATCTGTATGGGCTGACAGAATGTTGGATGTTACAGAGAAATACCATTCCTGCCTTGTTTGGTCAATCCAGCTCTGACACTAATCTGTCCTGAATTGTGAAGACGGATGAGCTGAGCTGCTGTGCAGGAAATGTTTACCAGGAATGTATTTGTACTCCTGGAAACATACCGGTCAAACAGTGTGGTCAAAGAAACATCAAGCTGTGGATAGGGATATACACAATGTAAATGTGTGGGCCCGGAATGTGTTGACTGATGGGAATACCATATAAGACATTTTTTTAGGATATTGTGATTTTTTTTTAAACTGTAGAAACATACCTACATGCATACATATATTATTGTATCATAATAGTTAATTGTGCACATTTAAGTAGTTTGCCTGGGCTGTGTTTACTGATGGGAAATAGATTATTATTTGGAATAGAACATTTGGAATAAGATCTGATTGTAAGGTATTTATAATATTTTTTTGTATTATTTGTAAAATGAGAATTAAAAAAAAATCTGTGATTTTATCAATTATGTCTTTTGCTCATTTGACCAAAATTATAAATATTATATAATATTATGCTTATAAAGTGGACAATTATATATAATTTTTAATAACAGTCAGACTTGTAGTAGGCATACAAAATTACATGAACTGTCCTCTTCTCATGTGAAGTACCGATGAAAAATCACCCAGCAACTTCTATATAGGATTATTTTATTACAAGTGCAGGGAATCAGATTTGAAATCACAGACCTTTAAATGGAGACGAAAGTAGATTTGATAATGAAAACATGGGCTCATTAAGATAACCTGATCTTCACCATAAGGAGTTACGTTTCTTGCACAGTAACAGGAGAATATTGGACGTGTAATTGTGTTGTTGAGCGTGAGAGGCTGAACAGGGTTGTGACAAAGAAAGTGACACAGTGAGAGAGGATATTGTCACGGAATTCTGCAGTAATGTTTTCTGTTTTTACTCTCTTGCACATTTTTTGGTGTGTGTTGGGATAAAGTAATAAAAATACTGCTATTGAAAAACAAAATATTGTTGTGAGCATTTTTTTAACTTACTTTTCTTCACAGTTTTTTGTGTGTGTTTGGATAAAGTAATAACAAACTGGTATTAGACAAAATATTGTTGTGAGCAGTTTTTTCTTCTCACTTTCTTCCCAGTTTTTATGTGTTTGGATTAAGTAATAAAATACTGATATTGAACAAAATATTGTTGTGAGTGTTATTAGGGTTTCTTCTGTTTTTATAGTATGTGTTTCAAAGAAAAAATATATATAGAACTAACTGTTGGACATGGAATATTGTTACTGAGGATTGATTAGTATTTATTCTGTGCTTGCCCTTCACAGAGTGTTTTTTCATGTTAAAATATTATTTACATCATACTTGCTTGGATATAATAATACTACTAAACACAACTAAATCAACAAAACTGTAAGTATTAATTACTTTCATATTGTTGTTTAGTTGTTAATTTTAAGGTTATAACATATACTTGTTATAGGACTTTATTTAAATGGATTGCATGAAACAAAAATGGATGATATTTTGTGTAAGGAAATGTGTAGTTATAAAATATATATACTGGTTAAATTGTACTATTTGAAAATTGTGTGCAAGGTTTAGATTTAATTCAATACTGTTTTAGTGGGTAAATGTTTTTGGGTATTAAATGTGTCTATGTGGCATTCAGATATAAAAAGAAGCATTTTGGGGTCATTTTTATTTAAGCATGTGCACATATACTATTTCCATTCCAGCGTAAATCTATGTGTAAAAATGTGCAATATAATATTGTCAGAATTGCAAATGAAAAGGGGCAAACATTAAATGACTTGACCATGGCTTTGCTGTGCATTCATTTTAGGGCAGTATTTAACATAACCTTGTTTTGTTTTCCTCCATCATACTGACTTCTCTTGCTGGTCCGTTTGTTGGTTACAAGATCAATGCCAAGGTCAAAGTTTAAGGTCAAATTATTTGTTTGTAGATGGCATGCGTCTGCACCTAAATTGAAAGTGTCAAACACAGCCTGTACATTGTTAACAAACTGTGCAATTACTTTGAATAGTTCCGTGTAAACTGTAGACAGTCTGTTTCCTTAATATGTTTTGAAGGTCAAGGTCACTTTAAGAGATTTAAGACAATAATCTCTTTCGAGTCCTAAAACACTTTCCTTGTGCTTGGGAGGAATAATTGAAATGATTCAACCATCATCACAATTTTATTGTATCTTGTGCATTTTCCTACATTCAAGCGCATAACAGAAGTGTAACAATTTCTTAGACAATTGTTGACTGCCATCAAAGACTTGTTTCCTTAGATCATTCCCTGGATGATAGTGAAGGTCAAGGTCAAGTTATTCACATATAGCTTACTTAAAAACATACAGCTTAAGTGCATACATTTTTGTACTGAAAACAATGTTTTTTTTCTTTCTTTTACCAGTATGCACTGTTAATTAAGTATTATAAACTAATATTTCAAATGGTACAAAGGTTAGGTTTTCCATCTTACATATTATTTCATACACAAATGATACTCTGGGTCCCGTGTATTGTATGTTAAGGTTACTTCCATGTTTTTATTTGAACATGATTAAATTTGATTTAGAAGTGTTTACCCATGTTCAGAGCATTCAGCAGGTTGCCCTTAAAATCAAACATGACTAGAACTTGCACTTAACTCGTGTTGACTCAACGGCTAATTGATAGGAGATCAATGAAACTGGAATTATAATCTTGTGTCTATAAATATTCAAACCAATTTCCGTTGATTGTATGTGTTTGCCATGATGAAACATTCAAGTGATTGATTTTCAACTTTTCAAATATGTTTTTGTCAATATTTTGTGGATTAGCTTATTGTTTTATTGTCAATACTGCTGTGTGCACAGAAATAGTATAGTTTCTATGAAACACTGCTGAGCAGCAATATAATAATGCACTATAATTTATAATTAACACCCATGTCCTTTCTATTCATAAGTAGGTTATGAAATTTACAGAAATTGTTTTCTTACAATAAGTGCATTTATAAATAATATCTCAAAACAAGCACCATTTATCTATTACAAAAGCTCAATCCTTTACTTTTCAATCACATGTTTGGTTAAGACCATGCAAATTTACCAATTTTGCATCAATGCTAATGTACAGGGTTTTTTTTAGGAAATAATATTTCCTAAAAAGAGGAACATACCATAATAAGACACCTCTTTATTCCAATGCCCAGATATACACATACAAATGATCTCTTTTACAGGATTACTCATGGGGTCTTATATCTATGTTAACTAAGGAATACTACCATTGTGCACAAAGTTATAAAATGACACAAGAGGCATAAGTAAAGCATGATACAGCTGTCAGGTATCTCAGGCCAACCGATGGATGCAAATGATGTACACAAATCTTGAACACAAGTCTTGATTTTGAGTATCACTCATGCCTTTTACCTTCTTAAATCTAACATTATATTAACTAATACTCCTTTCACATGCGAGAAAAAGATATCAGTTCTGATGGGCCTTCATGTATCTATAAATACTGCAGTGAACAGTTTAATCCATTTGATTCTCATGGCAAAGTTCAACTAGCGGTCACTATTGAGCAATCTGTTTAAGGAAATACTATTACCTATAAAGAGGACTGTAATAATTCAACTGAGAAAAGGAACAGCCCTCAGGAAGCATAGGCTGCATATGAAAATAACAGCCTCGGCTGAATTGAAGCTGTTCATCAGTGGTAATAAAAAAGATGCCACACCACTGATGCCCTTTATAGGCCAGGGCAGATAAATGTTTTGGGGAAAAAATGTACAGAATTGATTTGTATGGCTTTGAGTCACATTATATGTGTCTTTGAACATACTAAAAATCTACCGCTGACAGAGTGCGCAAAATGGTTAGATCTATTTTTGGGGTAAAAAGTCCAAAAATTGAAACTAAAGTGTGAATTTCTGGAATCCGTTTATTCTGACAAAAAATATGCAAAAAGAGGCATCAAATCAAACAATGCCTGGGCATACACTAACAAATGATCTCTATAAGTGTGTTAGTGGTGGCCAGGGTATTGCATGACAGCAATTACAGCTGGTCTGGGAGATCACATTCACATGGTTGTGATTGATGAAGCCTTGATGACCACTCCTGGACATGACACGAATTACGGTGGAGACCTGCATACCACCATAAAGCTGGATAATTCACTGTATGGCTGGATTATGCAAAAAAAGGTTGATATATTCTGGACTGGTGACATTTTAACTGGACTGTAATTTGGACTGGTCACTAATGCACCGTTCTGCAAAATTTCAAACTCTGCTCAATGCGGTAGATTTTCTTTGATCTTGTGAAGGCTTGTGAAGGGGTCTTTCTTTTGTGTTTTCTAGGTCAGATTGTCAGCTGACAATATAATCCTAATCTATTGGATTA
>Ga0224511_10004066_pt1 | contig 10898 bp, 4 predicted proteins | sample SF_May12_sed_USG_2_FD_169988 | JGI IMG/M metagenome (GOLD analysis project Ga0224511, IMG submission 169988) | Sediment microbial communities from San Francisco Bay, California, United States - SF_May12_sed_USGS_8_1 | ecosystem: Environmental > Aquatic > Marine > Sediment | place: USA... | reverse complement strand
TTAGTTTTTGTACGGGCCATTTTGTCATGGTGCCCTTAAACATGACATATCTACATTGTTTACAACATTCTTTGTTTGAACATCTCTTCATTTTATATTGTGAAATATTGTACTGTGTAATGCCTTTACGTCGAACAGATACTGTAATACTAGAAGCTGTTAATGATGCGGAATGTGTGTTCAAAGTTCATGTACTTTGCTAATATGTAATATTCAATTACTGTTAAAACAAACACATCTTAATTAAACCTCATTTCTATACCTTGATGGTTATGTGTTTTAGTGAACAGAACAATGTTAAAGGTTTGGAAAGTTACATTTTAATGCATTTTTAAATCGCCCAACTTTTTGTCAGAATCAATCAATCAATAAATCAATAAATCAATAAATCAATAAATCAATAAATCAATAAATCAATCAATCAATCAATCAATCAATCAATCAATCAATCAATCAATCAATCAATCAATCAATCAATCGATCGATCGATCAATCGACCAATGAATCGATCAATGAATCGATCAATCAATCAATTACCGCCATATACTACGCTAACTCGTAAAATGTTTCCGAAATATATGCTGAGATGTCGCCCATTGCAATAGAACGATTTTCAGACATAGCAAATAACAGTCCACTATATACCGACGTATACACGACCGCTTATTATTATATGTTTCATAGCACATATTTGCATACAATTCAACAATCAGTTTTGAACAAAATTCGCAGTGTTATGCTGATTTGTATTATTTGATTAAAATTGTAAACGACCAGTGAAGTTGTTATTGACGCCACAAAGTTGGGCGTTCTTATCACAATGATTGCCCCATTTTATGATGCATTGTTGAGTTGTATGTCGTCAAGTCTTCCTACAAAACCTAATGCTAAGATCACCACGGTATACCATAAATGTTTACCTTCAGTTAACATGAATAACATTTCTAATCGTCTCTTTTCTGCTTGATGACGCCTATATGTCTAATAAAACGAGAACACATGATTACCAATTCTAAAGTTTACCAAGAATGTAATCGGCCTTATGTCTTAAATGTTTGCCCGATTTGCACCTGTTAAATAAACCTATTGCGAGCGACTGCAAAAAAATAATGCGTTTTAATAAATCTAATTACAAGCATATAATATAAAATGGAAAGCTTAGGTTGCATGTGGTGGCGGAATCCTGTTTTAAATTAACAATTGCGCAAACCCCATTACATTAATTGACTGTGCTTAGGGGTACCGTATATTTCAATTAAGAGCATATGCAAATCAGACATCTATGTACAAGGTTCTCATGCATCATATCTAACTGGTGTTCTTGCAAGTAAATAGGTCATTTTTGTAGGTCGGGTTTACGTATTAGTGCTTAGCATTAAATAGTTTAGATTTCTGCTGATGCTTCAAATACGAGACTCTTAAAATTTACATTTTGTTTTGTTTACGGCATTTGGATGTTAAAGTCGTTCGAGCTTTAATGATAAAACCTTACTGTCAGTGGTTCAATTGCCATGTGGTCCAGCAATTCTTTTATTTGTTTGATTAATATTACGAAACATAAACGTATTTCAAAATAAGTCATTTACATATTATACTTTTTGATGAAGCAAAATTGTGGAGACAGTATTTATGTCTTATACACACGGTTGCTTTGTATTTAGAACAAGTGTATTTGTTAGTTAGTTAGTTAGTTAGTTAGTTAGTTAGTTAGTTCGTTCGTTAGTTAGTTAGTTAGGTAGTTAGGTAGTTAGTAAGTTTGTTTGTTTGTTTGATTTGTTTACACAGTTTAAAACTAGGATATATTATGATAGTTAGTTATTTTCTAACCAGCGTTCCTGTGTTCAGTACTGATTCAGCTTCTTAACTCCAAAAACCCCCACATTTATCAAATAAGTAAACTGTCAGAAACAAGATATTAAACTAACCAGAATATCATATTTTTTATAATGAAACTATATTCATGAATAGAAAGTATTATACTTGACTCTTCCGCTGTAACAATTCCATGTAGCTTGATATAAAACACATGCCATTAAACTGATTTGCATTTAATTGTCACTAGACAGAAAAACTTACCTGTCATTGACAGAAAGTGCTTCCAATGAGTGTGTACGCCCACAACAGATTTTATCCTACTTGTTTGGAGTATTACAGCTTGATTTTATTGTTGCGGTTTCTCACAGGTCCAATTTACTAAATATTTATTGCAGTGGAAGCTTTTGGTGTAATTGAATGGTAAATTGTCTTAAACATATATTGTTTATGTAAGACGTTGTGTCTTTCAAGATAAATAAATATGACAGTACTTTCAAAATCAACATGTATGCACCCAGTTAAGCACATAAATCGGCCTTACGTACAGAGGTATCGGGGGTTCTATATTTATTCTTAAATCCACTCACAAATATATTCGGATTGAAATAATCATTATGCCCTATTTGATTGATTTATATTTAGGTAGGCTACACCTTATGGCCTCGGATGATCATAATTGTATTAACCATTACGACTGAAATAATTATATGATTTCCCTGATAGCCTCTCTTTAATCATGGAACATTAATACGAACATTGTTTGTACAAATGTATGAAGGATTTACCTGAACATTTACCCATAATTAGGTTCTTTAATCACACACATCCATTTATGAACTGATCTAGACATTGAACCGCTTGTAGCTAATAATGAGGGTATTTTAAGTGATACTTTAGACATTATAAATACCCAGTAACTTTTTCAATGTGCATATTTGTTGTTGCTATACTTGATATATTCCTGCACGAATGGTTTCTTTTGAGAATATTTAAATGCAAATTTTAACTGAATATGGACTTTTAGTAGCTATGCAAAGCCATTTTTTAAAAAGCACTTTTTTAAATTTCCGTTTGTTAGTGGTATTAAATATGATTCTTAGATTGAATATAACACTTTACTCCGATAAGAAATATTAATTTTTAAAGAAGTCATAGCCTGTTAAACATGTACACCCTCAACCCCGAAACTTTCTTTGTTTTGAAAATGTCCGAAAAGTTAACCCCTTTTAAGTTCTCGTGGAAAATGTCATTTAAGCAGGGTTTCTTCTATAATTTCGTTCAAGGACACCTAAATGCAATATAAACATCTCATTTTATAGAAAAATAATCATTTATTTTAAGGTTTTAATCATTTAAACATAAGCAACATAATTGTCTTAAGATAAAAAAACAGAATTTTATATGTAAAACAAACCTTATTTAACTCATAAAAAGCATATTATATTAAAACGATCCGTAGTGACTGGTGTTATGGGTTCACGTTATGAACGATACATATTTCATATGTGTACAATGCAAATCGTAGCAAAATGATTAATTTTTAGCAAATACAACCAAGTAAAAAACAAATATTCGAAACAATTCCATTTGTCTATCGCGTTTTAACACAGTACATTGAGCTTGTTCATTTAATACACTTACTCAATTTTAATTTGTGTTTCAGGTGTTCGGGTTGACATTTATTTTACATATGGAGTACGGGGCTGTACGTGTAAAATGACATCATTTTTTTATTTCAGCACATGTTAATTTACCTAAAAACATCACTTTCATTAGTGTGCTCGACTGTGCTCGATAACATCTACTTGCTTTTATTTTCAACCAAGAAATTCTTTGACAAAATAACAGCGTTTATATAAAATTCTGGGATACACAGACACTTTAAACTTTGCTGTATATTTTTAATAATAATATGCACCTAAAATCAGCGCTTTTTGGGTTGAATTTTGGAGCGTTTGAATATTCATGAGATGAAACAGGCGGCGCAACTGGTATTGGATTGGCATAGCTAGTTTTAGTTCAAATCATCACACGTCAACAAAATAAGAAACTGAACAGAAATTGAATGTAAAAAAATAAGGCGCAACTTATTTCTTAATTTCTATCTCTTTGAAATGTAAATAAATAAAAATTAAAAAAAAATATTTTCTGTCAAAAGAAATATGAGAATAATAATTAAAAAAAACATTCAAAACGTAAGGAGACTGTGCGATTTTTGATCGACTTCATGTTATAAATTGTACCACTTAGCTGCATGAGCTATAACGTACTGGTATTTGTATTATTTAGCCTCAAGTGTGACAATTTTAATCCCTCTTGGCATACTTGCGATATACATTTGGAATTGAATGCCACTTACAAGAGTTGTAGTGGATAATCGCTTGTATTCGAACTTGCTTTGAAGTTTCATACTTGCTTTTGTAATACAGAAGTTGTAACTTGTGTATCTAACATTAATGCTTGTAGTAATAAATTTTTTAAAGCATTTTAATGAATTTGAGAATCACATTTCTATGTGTGTTTATCATTTATTCAAAGAACATGAAACACTGATGCGATATTTATTTTATGTAATTGTCTGCATTTGCCGACGCTCTATTTGCATGCACCACCATTTAGTTAGAAAGTTATGGTCTAATGTATATGGAAATAGGTAGTCTGGAGATAGACCACTTACATGACAACAAATTATTACATCACATGAAAGAGTTCTTGCGCCTTATTGTCACAACGATTAGCACTTTTATTTTCAACATTGTACTTAACTCCTTAGTCTGCACTTCCGCTAGTGGTGTAATATCATTTACGTACAATTTAATGTATAAGTAAATAAAATAGTGCTCGGCTTTGTAACGATTAGAGCATCCGATGTAAATAAGCAAGTGCAATGATAACAGACAGGGGCATTGTATTGGTAACCAATTCTTGCACAGGTATGTATTTGATATATCATTATAATGTATGATAGTCTATAATTTTATAATTTAGATATTTCTTTAGTTGAAGTAGATTATTTATAGTGTGGTAATATCATTTGTTTGTTTATAGTAACTGTTCTTTTCCCTTTCAAATTGTTTACGAAAAGTGGCCTTCGTTCTTTAGATACTCTACTAACAATCATGACGTCTTCGTTTTTTCTCCTAGAAAAAGTCATTAAAGTGCCCTCTTCCGTTCGAAAGGCAAAACATTGTTTTTTTTTTCTTTTTGTCTATTAGATGATTATAAATCAAATATTAAACTACCTAATAGAGCAAGGCTGTTATTAGAGTGTCATGTTGTGACAAGGGTGACGTAAACGTTAATGTTGTCTCTTGCAGTTATTTTGTTTTCATGTGATAAATTTGTTTTATTATTATCAAATAAACATCTGCACAATTACAATTACATGCATTGATACCATTCTGTAATACTTTAGTAAACAAGTATGCTTTTATAATTATTTATACAAACACGTGCTACAAACTAAAAAAAACTCAACAGACGGCAAAATGAAGTTGAAAGCTGTTTAATGCGGGTACTTTATTTATCCACAGATATAATAACAGCGCTTGTATGATATTGTTTTTACAAACAGGGTATCATTTTGTCAAAGGTGCCCATTAAATGCCTTCTATCATTTAACAGTGTCCAGATAATGTTTGCAAATCCAGATGTATTTGCCAAGACAGATATTTGAACAATGTGGACAATTGTCCCCTCCCTTTTATTAAAACATCATAACTGTAAGTTAAATCTGATGAACAAATTTTGAAAGATTTGGAAGCTGTTCGTCGACAAGTTGCAAAATAATTTCTGAGAAAACAGTCGAGAAAACAGTCGATTCTTATTATAAGAAATAGACTGTTGACAAAAAGAGACAAATCATTGTCTGTCTCAAGCTTGGGTTTTAGGGGAAATCGCAAAATTACTTTATTCCATTTAATGAACATTAGGGCTTTTCTTGAGCTAACTAATGGCATTTGTAACCAACAAATCAGCAATGTAATGTTAGATCTGCACAAATATATAACGGCGGTCATTTCTTCAAACCAACGTTTCTGGGTTCACACGTACTAGTCTCTGTACTTTACATGCAACAGACTGTTTCCCGACATACATCAGATGGCGGAAATAACTTAACCATACTTTAACATGACGTAGTAAATTCGACTTTTTGTACGTGTAAAAAGTCATTTATTTTAAGTGTTTTTCTTTGAGATAAAACACACATCATAAAATATTAACTAGATCAGACAAAAATGTTTTGCAATGTCACTGTTCAAATGTATACCCTGTCTACGCCCACACACGAGTTAAGACTCATTGTACTACATCAGGATTGTATTGCTGTTGTTACTCAAAATCTACCATAGTTTATGTTATTAAAACATTACGCAATTTTTGAATCTGCACAAATGGGGCGAAAAAAAGAACAACCTTTTTTCCCCAGTTGAATGATTTATATTTAATTGGTGTTATCTTATAGGCATACATGATCATTACAATTGTAGATGTCTGGAATTATGGCTAATATTGTAGGTATTAATCACTTATAACATCTCTTTAAGTATGGGATATTAATACCAACATTGATAGTATAAAGGTTTTACGTTTAACAGTTAATATTTATTAAGTTTGTAATTAATATAACCACAAATATGACATCAATATATAAACGGGGTCCTTCGGAAACAAATGTATCGTAAAATACATACGGTGATAACATAGATTACTAATGCAAACTTATCAACTTGTACCAATGTGTCTTTTTCATAATTCTAGCTTATTATCTTTTAGTTATATTGGCAAGTTTAAATTAGCGCAGACTATTGCAACAAAAATTATATACTCAGTACATTTAAAAACGCAAACTATTTTGACAATGAAACTATCATACTCTGAATTTGTTCACACCAATTGAAAAATACAATATGAACGATTATACCTTTATTTGTCATTTTACTAGTCTTAAGCATATACAATAAATTGTTAACAATACCTTTAAGAGTCAAAACGAAGCCACCCTTAATATTACTTTCAAATATCAATATCGCGTAAATCCACCTCGCGCGTTTATTAAATCTACACAACGGTGGCGCACAGATTGAACAAGGTTGGCTACAAAAGCCTGTGGAATAGCATTCCACTCCTCTTTAACTGCATCTTCCAGCCGTTCGCTTTACGGGTGGGTGTGGTCTGGTATAAACCCTTCTCTTAAGTTTATCCCAAACATGTTCAATTGGAGACATGTCTGGTGACATTGAAGAACACTTCATTAGGCTGCTGTTGTTATCTGCAATAAACTGTTGTGTGACTTTAGCTGTGTGTGGCCTAGCACCACTTGGAGAATACCGTTTTCTTCGGGGAAATTGTCCTGCATGAAAGGAACCACAGTATTTGCCAACACTTCGTTCACATACACCTTGGCGTTCAAGTTACGGTTGAAGACAACAAGACGCGTCCTATTGTGTCGTGTAATTCCTCCCCATACATGTATAGATCCACCCGTGACGTCCTATTGTCTGTCTTGACGTTTCCGTTGCCGTCAGAATCCTGTCCCGTAGATGATTCACCCTCATCTGCTGGTCCTGACGTTAAGTGGTGGACGTGGACGTGGTTGGTTGTCCTGGCCTCGGGAGGTGTTTTACGCTCCCTATTTGTTGGACGCGTTGTTCCAGGCGCGTTACTGTCGATACACTGCAGCCAAACGTTGCTGCAATGTTTTGTTTGGTTCAACCCGCCATGAGCACCCCAAGTGCTCTGTTTCTTTCATTTTCTGAGAGCCATGGCATGACCGTACCGAAACTTATTTAACATCAACTAAACATTTTCTTTACAACTCTGCCTATGACATGACGTAAAGGAAAAGTCGAAAACTTGCGTTTGTCTTGTAGCACATGAGTCACATGCATTTTTACAAAATCGTTATTTGTCTCAATACTGTACCTGTTGTGTAGAAATTAACAGTGCATATGTAAACACAAACGATTGACCCGTGTCATACTAAATTTTGCGGCGTCTGCTATATTTCATAAGCAACTTAACATTTTCTTTACAACTCTAATCTGCCTGTGACATGACGTAAAGAAAAAGTAAAAAACTTGCGTTTGTCATGTAGCACGTGATTCACATGCAATTTTACAAAATCGTTATTTGTCTCAATACTGTACCTGTTGTGTAGGAATTATCAGTGGATATGTAAACTCAAACGACATGTGTCATACTAAATTTTGAGGCGTCTGCTATATTAAATAAGCGAGTTATATACATTTGAAATGTTTCCGTGTTTAAATGTACTGAGCATATATGCATTATTTGTACCGGTCTTTTCAAGTAGATTTTAATTTATGCTACTTTTAAACACACATGTATGTAACTTTATTTTAAGGTCAGTGCATACATATAAAAGATATAATATGAGAGAAAAGGAAGAGTGCGCAGGAAGTATAGCCTGTACAGGGAAAACAGCAGACTCGGTTTTATCATTACGTGTTATGAAAGATGTCACGACGTCATTTTCTCTCTAGAAAAATATGCCATTAAAAAGTGTCCTTTTGTTTTAATTAAAGAATCTAGTTGTTTTATCTGGTTTTATCTCAGTTCAATACCTTGCAATTGCAACTGAACACAAAATAGTATAATTATGTCATTTTATGATGACAGACTGCTCTTACGTCGCCCATATGAGCTTACAGTAATGTTAATAATCCGACAATGTCACTTGCAGCAATTCTAATATTGCCATAAATACTAACTGACTTTACCAATACAATTTTCAGTAGAAACGTGTTTAATGTTTATGTGGCCTTATCAAAACACACCAAAGCTATTCTGTGAGAGATAACGAATTGCAGTCACATATACTTTTAGACACCGTAATTGCTCAAAGAAGCATACGCTATTATTAACGATGCTAGGTATGTATCTTCATACCTGTATAACCGGTCACAAATTTAGCAGCTTGTTGGGTAAAATAAATGAAATAACACATTGTCATGATAAATAATGTTTTGCACAAAAAACAGAAACACAACAACGTCAAAACAAACAAGCAAACATGCAAATCTTTGCCAGAGCCGGAAATTGAACCCTGGACCTCTTGCATTGCAGTCTTATGCGTTAACTCTACACTACCGAGCCAACTAAACATATCAATTGCAATCAAGCGATGTAACTGTATCAACGTAATATGTCAAAACATAAATAAAGAAAACCAAATTTGCTGGCCACACTTTTTTTAACAAAGTCGTTTGTTCTGTTATATGTAAACATGCATGAATAACTATATTTGGCAGTTTCTCAAATTTACAGGAGTATAATTCACAGCTTAAGTATGGTTAAAATGTAAGTGGTATCTATTCTGTTCAAAATATACAGGCATATCATCTTAAAGTAAAAGTGTTTAATTTGTCCAAAGAAAATGCATTATTCAGGACGATGAATAAGACAATAAAAATGTCCATAGGTAGCTATAAAACATGCACCACCGAGTGCGTAATATTAGCGCAAAGATTTCAACTTCTTAAGATCACACACCATTGTCTGTAAAACCAATTGGGAGTGTAATAATAAGGCAAATACTTTCAGTTTGTTTTCGCTATCATACTTTCACGAATAAAGTAGGTAAGTCGGCATTGTTGTCGTTCTTGTGTATGTCGAGCAACTTGTTTGTGTAATTGTTATGTTTATAACAATCAGAACAAATATGCGTATGTTATTATAAATAACTAAATGAAAACATATTTGCATGAAGGGACTTTATTATTCATTACGCAAAAACTATTCAAAAGGAAACTTTTTCTCATTTGTTATTGTTTGCTGCTCCAGAAAAGTATTTCCTACGCATCGGTACTCCAAGCCGTTGATTATTATCACCATATACCACGCTAACTCGTAAAGTGTTTCTTAAAATATTAATATATGCTTAGAAGTGGCCCACTACATATAGAACGCCCTTAAATACCTAGGTTTGGTTACCGGAAGATAATACGCAAATAACAGTCCACTTTATAACGAAATAATTTTATGCACGTTTGCTTAATATGTGTCATAGCACATACTTGTGTAAAATTATATGTTGTGAACAATAAATGCAGTTTTATTCTGCTTTGTGTGATTTAATTAAAACTGAACGCGACCAGTCGTTTTGACGCCACGAAGTTGGGCCTTACCATTATAATGATTGTCCTATTTTATCAGGCATTGCTGTGTTGTATGTCGTCAAGCGTATTGCTTAGATCACCACGGTATACCATATGGACAACATTTCTAATGGTTTATTTTCTGTTTGATGACACCAAAGTGTCTAATGAAACGCAAATACATGATAGCAAATACTAAACCATAAAAGTCGTCGGCGTAATGTCTTGAATGTTGGCGCGATTTGCACTTGTAAAATAAACTTATTGAGAGCGACTGCAAAATGATAATGCGTTGCAATACATTAATTTACGAGGGCTGTTCAATAAATAATGAGACTGTGCTTATAACTTTTTGATTTGCCTTCAATTGGAATAAAAGTCATTATTATTGTAAAATATAACTTATTTCCTACTAAATGTCCTAATTTTATAGGGTTATGACAAACAATATAGGAACAACATCATTTTCAATTACCATAGTAACGCACTACCGCCCCCGTTTAAAATATTGTGTAAATGGCATTTTTTCATGACAAATAAAGTCACACAATTATAAAAATATTCAGAATAAATCTTACAGAACATTTAAAGAATGTGTTCTCAACATATCTTGCAATTATTAAGACATTTAAATATGTGGTTATTGAAATATAAGCTTTGAAAGAGAACTGCTCTCAATGAAGAAACGTCAACATTGAAAGTCATTTTGCCACTTAACAAATGATCACATTATTATGCTGTGTTTGTTATGATGAAAAACAAATTAAATTTTTTATTTTTTCTGATAATTACAAAACTATAACACATTTTCAAAACATAAAATGCGAAATCTATCATTTAAAACTTTTTTCATACACATATTAGCAAAATAGAAAAGACAGAGTAAAGTCAGACAAAGAAGACGTCATGCAGGCGTTAGTAGTTTTACAGTTAACTAAGGGGCGTTTTTGAATAGATAACCGT
>Ga0224511_10004065_pt1 | contig 10899 bp, 8 predicted proteins | sample SF_May12_sed_USG_2_FD_169988 | JGI IMG/M metagenome (GOLD analysis project Ga0224511, IMG submission 169988) | Sediment microbial communities from San Francisco Bay, California, United States - SF_May12_sed_USGS_8_1 | ecosystem: Environmental > Aquatic > Marine > Sediment | place: USA... | reverse complement strand
GTAAGTAATGCTCATTCACTCCAGAACGAAAACGAGCCATGTGGTATCGTGATCAGGCCTAGAGCGCGTGTCTCATGCATGCTGGTTAACCAATTAGAAGCCCGTTACGCCGTAATGCGTTTTGTGACTGGATCGGCGGTTGTGGCCACGCCTACCCATAACAAACTAAAAGGCAGTTGCCACCGGTTTGTTGCCAGAATAACATTTGCTCTTCAGTATTTTGCTCGTCGAAACGAAACGGTATACAAATGCCTTCCATGATTGAAGATCAGCTCATCAACGAAGTCACTGATCAATTCGACTCAGTCCAGCCATTCTATGAAAATACGGCACGTCATGGGCTGAAATCAGCTCTGACAGACATAGAAGAAATAGAGCCAGCTTCTCGAACAGTGACCGATCCAACATTGTTGACACAGTATACCATCAATACGATGAACAACGAACTGCCTGTTATAGGTCTGTATTTTTTCTCTCAATGATCTCTTTTGTCGAATAACTATTTTTTTTTGTGACAACCTTTGCCCCTTGGCAAACAATTCAACCAACACACTTGCGTTTGATGGTCGATCACACACAGTTTTGTTTTTCCTTGTTGATTGTTACATTTGACATTCAAGGCACGGAGGGTGCATTGAGCTGTGTGCCGCATGCAATCCGGCGTAGCCATGTGGTTGCCACAGTTTTTGTTGCAGTAACCTCTCTTTAAACCTTCATCTGTCTGGCTGAACTCGCAACAGAAGAGATTGTGATGACTGTCGGCTGAGGACCTCGGGATGGATCTCTCGTACGTCAGCTTGGAATAAGTTTTCCCAAACCCTGTTCATAAACGCCTGCCTTTTCACTGATATTCCATCCACTACTACTGACTAGTTTATCAGTGACTGAAATTAGCCGAAGGGTATTCCGCCTGCTAGTTTACCCATCATGGCTGCCTTATCCAATTGGCTATTTTCTTCCTGGTGTAAGTCCTTCGAGTCTCTGACCTGGTTACTAAGCGCGCTCGTTCTTTCAGGTACATTTGTCGACGAGAATATCACGCCTGGCTTCTACTATCGAGTCCGCCGCATCCATGACTCGAGCTTCCTGTTTAACGGGGAAGCGCGACGATTGGTTAGTGTCGGGATGGGTTATGGGAAGAGAATTACATTTGGGGGAGATCATGTTATCGACAACACGGACTTTTTCTTCTATAGTGATACGGAGCAGGAAGGTTAGTGCCACTTTAATCGACTTTAGACGGTCCCCTGACAGGATAAGCAGACGTAGATTGCCCACACAAGTTATTGATCCGCAGTATGTACTGCTATTGATTTCTCTCCGGTTCCTGCTGGATGATCACGGCACCTACCGGAATGCATAACTCCTCATTATCGGAGATTGTTCTAGAAAGTTCTAACATTCCATAAGCTTTTCTTATCATGCAATAACCTCAATGATTGTTTCCTCATGGCTTTGACTCATTCCACACCCTCTATTGCAGGTTTTGGCTTCATTCCCTCACTTCCCAAAGAGCCACGAAGATTTACGATGCACGACACAGTCGGACGATCAGTAGCTATGGTCCATGTGACCGACGTTGAGTCAACTCCCGTACGCGTCGTTACAACCCGTACCGAGTCGGACATCCGGAAGGAGATCGTCTGTCGGGTGACATGTGACATTAAGCTAACCGCGAGTCCTCACGGTATCATACCTGTAGAGTCTGTTCTGTCTCAGTGTGTAACATACGGGGTGGCCATCATCAAGCAAACGAGCAATGCCAAACAATCAGCAGAACTCATTAGTATAAATAATGTGCATGTGAATGGACAAAGTTACACGCTGCTACCAGCCTATTGATCAAATGACTGGATTGTTAACTAGTTGGCTCATTCTTATTGTTATAGTTTTACTATTTATATCTTTCCCAATTTATTTTTTTCAGTCAATCAATGCAAAGTGAAATGTACAGACCAATAAAATCCCATGTTATCAGGATTACTGCCTTACTACTTGCTAGCTGTAACAGTGGCAAAAGCGGAAATATTTGTATCAATGACGAGCAACCTGAGTGTTGCAAAAAGGGAACCAAATGATTTTAGGGATCACTGAAAGCCTGCACCTCGGCTTATCACTAATGTGGTCAACCAGCTACGACATAGGAGGTTAGTTAATTGGTTTTCTTGCAGGGATCAAGTGGCTAGGTGACTGTCACCATTACTGCGCCAATGGCAGTAAACTCTGCTATAAGTCTTGTATTGGGTAGGGCTGCATGGACGGGCTATGAAATCTAAATCATGGCAGTTTGTACTGAATGTTGCCACACTAGCTGAAATTCAATTATACTGGAACATGCGCCCAGTAGGCCTATGTGTTCACCTTGGAACTGAAGCTTAGTATATGGTCGAAGGTTTTTGTTCTAGTCTCCCTTCAGCTCGCGATACTGATAGAAATTTAAACGGCCTTGTTGGGCAGCAAATTGAGAACAAATTGAGGTTTCACCATCGCTATATTCAGTAGAATCAGCCCATACCATGCAGATACCCAGACAGAGGACTCTATGTATGATCTGAATGTAGAACCACTTGTTGTAAACCGGTTTTTACTAGTCGACTGCTTTCCATCTTCTGCCTCAACTTTGTATCAAAGAGACTAGATCAACCATTCCCAGCTGTCTGTGTGACAACATCACATTATTCACAACTTAACGTATACCTAGTGCTATAGAGTTCCAATTACTCAGGGCCAAAAGAGCTTGGTTTGGTTTGCAGTGTACTACTAGCGAAAATGAATGTGACTTGAAAACAAGGATAGACAAGTCTGTGAAGGTCGTCTGAGGGTCCACCATCCTACCAGACCTGAAATCCATACATGCAGTCAACAACTAGTATAGTTTTGCCCTTCTTCCCAGCTGTGTGCATAGTGGAGCTGGTCAAATGAGTGCCAGTTCCTTCATCCAGCCAGTGACACTAGGTCACTGACCCGCTCTTCCCCACTGACTGGCTTTTGCAGAGTAAGGTTAGGCCAAAGACTATGTCACTAGCTGATTATAAAAGTGACACCCGGTAATTCTGTTCCAAAGCAATGTTGTACGTTACATAGATCAGTGATATACTGTGTAGATGTAGCTGTCAGCTACTCAAGAAGCTCACACGGTCAGCATGCAGGATAGTTTGGATAGTATTGTGATAACTGACACTACAGTATGATTCTCGTCTCCATCTCTATTTCTCCCAGTACGGGGTTGTGAAGTCAGCTCTCCGGTTAACAGCAAGACTTTGTTGGAGCTCGGGAGTGAATTAAGGTTTGATGCTCTTTTTACCACCATCATTGACCTTTTTTGGGATTCGAACCAAAGACTCGGCGCCCACCAATCTCATGCATTCTAACTTTTAATAAAATAGAAATGAAATCGAATACTGAAATCCCACCAAGGAGCAGTCGTGGCTTAATGGTTACATTACACAATTTGCGCGCAGCGAGTCGTGGGTTCGAATCCCGGAAAAGTCAATGGTGGTGGCAGGAAGTGCATCCAACCTTAATTCGCTCCTGAACCCCAACAAAGTCTCCCTGTTAACCGGTGAGCAAAGGCCATGACCCCCCCCCCACAGGGATTAATAATGTGAAGTGTAAAGGAAGGGACTGAAATCCAAACCAAACCAGTCTATACCAGGTGTTGGCCTGGTAGGGTAGTTTGTTATTCATGGCCCTAACTGAGCATGCACTGCTCGTGTGATCTTATTGACTGGTTAATGGAATATTCCCAGCCTTTATCAAGGTAGTCGCTAGCCCTGAGCTGCATAAACAAAAATGTGGCCGTCTGGCAACGGGCCAAATACTAGACTAACGCATTATTAAACAAATTAGGGCTCATAGCAGGCATTTTTTATAATCTGGAAGTAAACACCACTGCCTACAACAATAGATATGTAGTTAGGTCTGGAATCTGGTTCGACAGAGTTGAAATATTTACGAAAAAACTAAATAAAAAGTGGAACTGGGTGAAAAAAGACATTATAAATGATTTCATATTTCATATAATGAAAAAGCTATCTTTAGACTTCCCTGTGCAGCATGCAGGTCGATTATGGTAGGATTCTTCTTAGGGACCTGTTGAGTGTATGAATCTGTGCATGCAGCGGGCAACCAACAGAAGCCTAGTGAGGCTGTTTACACTAATTCAGTACTGATGCAAGGAGAATAAGCAAGTAGTGAATTCTTTTCCTAAATAATAGGCCTGATGACAACATTCTTAGCTCAATATCAACAGGGAGCCAATCCCTATATTCTGAGGAACCCGGGACGATGGTGATGGGGATCATTCACTGGCAGAATCACCCGAAGAGTGACCGGAGGAATGTCTCATCCAGTAGAAATGCAACTATAGGACAAAACTTAACAAATACAGTTGACCGAGCTTTTCAATCTCAGTCTCCAAATTACTGTCTGTTCCATCAGAAGTGATCGAAGAAACTTTATTGTTAGCTGCAAATTTTATACCCATCAACTTCTCAGTCAAAGGTCGCATCCATCGCTAGAAGGTCACAATCGCCACTGTCACTGTGGAGGTGTGGCCACTACAACCTAACAATGACACAGAGATCATACCAACTGGACTACTGTGATGAAGTCACGTTGAGACAAAAGGTGAACTGGACACTTTATTTCAAACTCAAAAAGAGTTTTACACTAGCGCTTCTTTCAATGTAAGGCTGGGTTAAAAATCTGTCAGTATTCAGTACTGTTTGTGCAAGTTGAAGGAATGGCCATTACTCATTGACTGGCATTACGCCATTGGTCACGCGGTGGAGGTGTGATGGGGGCTTGCCCATCATTAGTAGGTCGCATTATGGGTATTATCATTATGGAAAGTTTATTCTAATGACTAACATCGGCCTATCACGCCGAACACCCATGATCCAAAGAGTTTTCTCCCCTAGATTACCTATTACAACCGGGAAGGGAAACTCCGAATAAATTAATCACAGAGAAACTCGAGTGATCTGCCTTTCTGGTATGCGGCGGGCTCAGACGAGAGAGTCGTTTACACGAGCAGCAGCATCGCTGGCTGTGCCGCTGTCTCTGCTGCCGTCTGTGCTGCTCAAATGGGTGTAAACCTCTGCCAATCCAGTGGCATAGTGCCGCTGTGAGCCGGCATGCACAATTTTCAAGCAGCACAGGCGCAGTGACCAATCGCAGTGCCAATCTTCTTATTTACTTCGAATAGATTTCCACTTCCGTTGTTTAGGTCAAGGATGAAATCGGTGGAGCGGCAAAGTCAAATTTGCATTGTCATTCGTTGCCACTAGCTTGCCTCGATGCTGAAGAAATAGCTTATCTGCCGCTGTATCACTCGAAGCTGATGCCCACTCGGCGGCTATTTTTTGTGGTTTTCAAGTGCCACTTGGCCAGCTACTGCTTGTGTAAACTCCACAAGTTTGAAATTAATCATACAATTCTATAAAAAGGAAAAGATCGAAGAGAATTCAGTATAAAACCAACTCTTAGTTTCTCAATGAATGAATGATGCGCAATTAATTTTTATTTTTATCAGCTGCATTTTAATTAAAGTTTGCCAACTACAGTGAAACTTGGCTAACTCGACCTCGGATAACTCGAAAACTTGCTTAACTCAAACCAAGTTTCATGGTCCCTACCTGGGTAATGATAATTTGCTGGGCATATCTCGAACTATTAGTCATAACTCGAACTGATAACTGCGGTTAGTGTCATCAAATTACTTTTGCTGTGGCTGGATGTGTTTACATTCTTGTGTAAAAAGCTTAACTTCATATTTTTTTCACATGAGAAGAAACTCTCACAGATTTTAGAAAGTTTAACCAGGAAATGGAATACATTAGAGCGACATGGACTCGTTATGGTGGCTAAAACAAAGGGAGAGCATAACTCTTAACTCAAACCTTTTTGGTGGTCATCTCATATTCCGCTTCTGCGTGCATAGAAATTATTATTAATACATGTATGTGTTACAGAAACGTGTCAATAAATGGGGGTGTAAATCTATGTATTCTTCCTATGCATATCACCCAGTCTCTCTGCACTGCTTCAGATTCACGCATACAGTTTACTCGCTGTCCATTAGCTAATTCCATAATGAAGACCGTAATTATTATAACGCTTGGCTTCTATTTACTGCGTGTTCATTTAGGCAACGCAAATATGTGCAACTTTAACTCTCTCAGGAACTACCACAATTTACTTCTAAACAGGTTGGAAGGTCTGCTGGGAAAGCAGCCGGCGCGGTTACACAACCCATGGTGAGAGAGGACAACTCCATCCCACACCCGGGTTCTCTGGTGACCCCTGAAACAGAGAAAATGTCCCTTTTCACCATCACACTGCTGCCGAGCCTGAATAACCCATATTTTATTCCACTTTCGATCTTATTGGTTAAATTTAATTTGGTTTAGAGTAGATTATCATCATCTTCAGTCATCTGCATTCATTGCTGGATAAATACCTCCCTCTGAGCTGACCACGCTGTTCTGGGCATCCCTCTGAACTGACCACGCTGTTCTGGGCCTCCCTCTGAACTGACCACGATGTTCTGGGCCTCCCTCTGAACTGACCACGCTGTTCTGGGCCTCCCTCTGAGCTGACCACGCTGTTCTGGGCCTCCCTCTGAGCTGACCACGCTGTTCTGGGCCTCCCTCTGAACTGACCACGCTGTTCTGTCCTGTGCCGATGTTGTCCAGTTTCTATTCAGAGCTATTATGGCTGCTACCCTATCGCCCTACGCTATCTAATTTTGGGCCTACCCCTTTTTCTACCTGCTGGAATCCATCTTGTAATTATATTCGGCCAATTATCATTAGCTCTATCTACGTGTCCAGTCCATTTCCATTTGGCGAACTTGAGTAACAAGTGTGTCCGGGAGTATTATTATTTTTTTATTGCTGTATTTGTCACTTCTGCGCTCCATAGAAAGCTGCATGTGTGGATCTGATTTTACTATTCAGAACTTTCATTGTAGCCCTGCTGCGGCGGTATAAAGTAGTGTTGGGATTACGCACTGTGTGATAATTTTCTTTTTTAGCTCAAGTCGGCAGCGTCAACGGTGATGGAAATGCGTAACAATTCCATGGCCGTTGACGATGCCGGCTTGAGCTAATGTTTCAGCTGAATTCTCAGAAAATGTTATAGGAACTGCATAAAATGAACTGGAATCATCATTGTATGGCGTATTACAATAGTTTATCTCGGTCTTTTCAATTAAACAATGTTTCAAAGGGGGATGACTCTGGCTAAAGGTCAAAATTACAATCATATGATTTTCTCACACAATAAGGGATTCGACGCGGCCTAAACTTTGCCTGAAAGAGCGGTTGTTTGAAACCACAATTATTTTGGCACTTCACAATGACTAAATTAGTCATTGCGAAGTGCCAAAATACTTGCAGAATTAATAGCGTCACTAAAATTTCACAGATTTGTTATAACTTTTAATGTAACCTTCCATAAATATCTTAACGGGGATTTTCACATTCTCCACCGTGTGGTAGTAAGGTAATGATAATTCTCTCTGCTCTTACAGAGGGAAAGTCGAGAGAGGCACTGGCACGGGCAGGGATACGAGAACAAGAGGAGAAATGGGGACAAAAACCTCCTACGATTTCACCCCATTATATTCCTGTAGAAGGTTACCATCTTAGTTCTTATATGAAAGTTCAACGTAATCCGGTACGGCTCCCACTACGCAGTCTCATTGACTGCGATCATGTCACTACGGGGAAACTCCTAATCGATCGCAACCATGTGGCTAGGAATGCGAACTTTAGGGGCACAAATCTGTGAGAATCATGCTCAAAGTGGATCCATTTGCAGTGAGAACTGGGAGGTTTGTTTTTTGTTTGCACAAACGGTGTGGGCCAATTACTGTCATTCGAGGTATTAGCCTCGCCAGCTGTGCCTTTTGTGGGTTCAGCTGCCAGTCTGTCCAGGTGCTGCCAGTCTGTCCAGGTGCTGCCAGTCTGTCCAGGTGCTGCCAGTCTGTCAGTTGGTGGGGTTTTCCATGTTATCCGTGTTATTATTCGAGCTTTTGTTCAGAACGAGTGTTTTACTGTCAAACAACTCCGCTTGCACCAACATGGTTCATTGCCATGGGCGTTGCTTGGAATAGGTGATGCTGAAATAGCTGGTAGAGTGATGTTAAATTTTAGTGTGGGTGTATTGTAACTATGGTGGATAGACCCTAGTTAGACAGTGGTTACTACCAAAAAGCGGACCGAAGAAGATTTTTGCCCCGCATAAACCTGCTCGCAGAACGCTAGAAACTTGAAAGAACAACAGTTAACAATGACAGCGACAAACACTGCCTACAAGTATAGGCTAATGGCGCTTGAAGTAGAATCTATAGAATCTAACCTAGTCAGTGACAATTACTGAAGCTGTTGTCATTAATACTTTCAGCGAGATTTCCCAAGAAAATTACTTATCAGGTGGCAAACGCAATCTGCGATACCATAATGGCTCCTATGACTAGGTCGGAGTGGCTGGTATATCTTCGCGTTGTCATCGTGGAACAGTACGGTCTTTTGTTGTCCTTGGACTTCGGGATGACCTAAGTTTGATGTCCTACGATGGCTTGGGGCTCTAGCGGTTAAGCCTTATCACCCTGCTGTCATCAAGCTGAAATTTCTAACCTGGGTCATTATCTGCAACTTATTTCCTAATTCTTGTAACTCCCGGTAAATTGTCTTGCTTGTTTTGACCGACTATTCATATTGCCCGTTTCAACCGACAAATCATATTAGCGTTCCGAGTTTCGGCTTCTTTTTGTCATGTAAGCTTTCTCTAACACAGCTAGTTTTCAGCAAAGTGTCATTAACAATAACATCATTCTTCCATTGATACATTGATGGCTGCATGGAAATTTTGCACCATCTGCTCTGCACTACCACTACGAACAATGCGTGTAACTAGAAAATATAATCTAGATTGCCACAGCCATACTTAGTTATTCGGGATTATTTAGCGTTAGGAGATAATGCACACTCAGCGTATGAACTAGTGAATTGTGGATATGATGCCAAATCAGATCACCCTGAAGGCTGAATACAGCAGCCAGCAGTCACAATATGGGTGGTCTGAGATACCATAATGTTTGATTATACTGATGAGATTTCGCAGATTGATTTGATGAAATGCCACGCGCGCTACACCATTTGCTGATGGTTTTGTGGCGATGAAGTTAGAACTGAACTCCGTGACTGGTACATCTGTGTAGGACATTATTAGAGAGCCAAGTTTCTCCAATTTTATACAGCATCCCGTTATAACCACGGCATCTACGGGCTGCAAAAAAACCATTGGGATTGATACAAAGTGTTTCATTGGTTTTCAGGGGACTCAAAATTGATGCGATGCAAAAACCAAAACAGGCAAATTCCAGGAGATCAATTCAACAGGTTCGAACGAATTAGTATAACACGCACTATGACCGACCATTGATATTGATATCAGGAGAGTTCTATTTAGGACACCCAATTCCCCTGGACCCCTCCAGGTTAAAATAGTGAAAAGTCAAAATCTTGGAAACTGAAGCTGAACAGAAAATCATTGGCTGCTTATTCCACTTGGATGAAGTCAGGAAGTTCAGCATATTGCACCTTACCTCTGCAGTATCCACACAGTGCTGGGAAGGTTCTGCCCATAAACCCTTGCCAACCAGCCCCAGAATCGGTACATAGAGCTTTATCCCACCAGTCTTTAGATTGTTGGCCACACCTCGGATTGTCTAGCTGTCTGCACACGGATTTCACTAAAATAAATTAATCCGGACAAATTATCAGCTAGCACAGTGATACTTGTCAGATAAGCTCCCGGAGCCCTCGCGCATTGGGTGGAAGATGGTTCTATCATTTTTTTTAAATTTGAGCAGCCTGCATGCGCATAACCTAAATAGACTAAATTCGAGGAACTCCAAAATTTTCGTTTGCGATTAACGATAGTCTGGCCAAACAAGCGCGAGTTTTTCAATCAAGTTTGCATCGGATTAGCGCCAGAGCCATGCGGATTAGCATCGGATTAGCGCCAGAGCCATGCGCAACAACTGTTAGCTTCTCCGAAAATGCCTAACATGTGAGGTAGGGAGACAACTCAGTGGCTAGAGATTGCATGTTTAAGCCTGGGCTCTAGTTATCATGAGCTTCGCATTTGATTCCTGGTTCCTACTGCCTCGGAACAAGCCCTGGACTGAAAAACCCGTACCAAGCATATAAATCGTCAGGTCACATGCGACGTTTACTCTGAGCTGCTACAGGTTTCCACCCAATCTGCAAGATCAATCGAAGTTTTCCAATGAGATCGACTCGTCGGTTTCGTTGGGTGAACCTGCACAGTTGATAAAGACGCGAGATAATTGTTGATCGATTCTTGCTGAGGATAGGTAATGCCCAAATATATTGTCACCTCTTTCAAAGTTTATGTTAGTTAACGTAGCTTAGAGGTTCTAGTTCAGGGGAGAAAATTGCACAAATCTGCTAGAACCATGCCCAAAGCAGGCACATTTGTAGCCAAAATGGGGCACTACAAGAATGGCTTTCTGACATAAAAATTTTGTAATAGGTCCATCGGGAAAGATGGCTGGGGCTGTTAAAAGGAATAACGAACAGTTGGGAAACGCAAGATTTAGGAGATTTTTAACCCATTCTTTGGCGTTGGAGGCTTGAATTGGAATCACCCTGACGGTCGTTTTGAGGATACTACACTACTTGTTCGCGATTGGGGTGACTGCGGTTTTATCAAAATTTTCTCCTTCAGTAGAAGCGCAGGAGAGAAAGACTTCGAAACAATTACAACTACGGGGCTTGGGTTACCATAAGGGTAATGGGAGTTGGGAGTTGTTTTACCTCACTTGAAACATAACCGAATCATCATAAGCCTCTACTAAGCTCT
>Ga0224511_10004064_pt1 | contig 10899 bp, 7 predicted proteins | sample SF_May12_sed_USG_2_FD_169988 | JGI IMG/M metagenome (GOLD analysis project Ga0224511, IMG submission 169988) | Sediment microbial communities from San Francisco Bay, California, United States - SF_May12_sed_USGS_8_1 | ecosystem: Environmental > Aquatic > Marine > Sediment | place: USA... | reverse complement strand
TTCAATACACATATGGTTACGTCACTATGTGAGAAGTAATCCCAAATTCAAGATGGCGCGCCCCTACGTACATCAGAGAGATGGTGTGGTGTATCGCACTGTCCGATGTGTTCAGATTGGCGTGTAGCATTAAAAAAGTTGACTGTTTGCAAATCTTAAGACAGTTATATCTAAAACGGAACGATGAACAGCGGACCGGTGGCGAGTTTATTTGTACCTGGCAGGTCCAATATTATGTTCCGTACTAAAAATAAGCCTGAACTTGTTTGGGTTTATCCAATAAAAAGAAACTTAAGGAATTCTCAGGCTATGGAAATTCCTGAGTTGTTACGAGTGTACGTATTACAAATGGGGGCGGTTAAACGCCATTTCATCTTTAAATATGATAACCCGTAGCATTGTCGCGATAAAAGGTAATATATATCAACTATACTTTTCTTATACAGAGGTAAATTAAAATTATGCTTTTAGCATGGTCTTCACTGGCATTGACATTAGTGCTTTGTAGGTTTAACTGTGTAAATAAAATAAAAGTTTCGTTTTCAAACACGCGTAAACCGTAGTTTCGATTTTGATACAGAAAATAATTTAGATTTCTATTTTGAATATCGTAGATGTTTTTTTGAATACAAAACATTACAAAATCCTTACGTTTAACTTAAACGCATTGAAGTAAGAACCGAATTTACTTTGCCAAAAAATCAATCATAGAAAGAAATTCTCGAAGTTCGTTTATCTCATTTCTAACTCTGTTGTTTCATTGACCAACAGCTGTTGACATCAAATGTCATACTTTTTTTATCCAATATCAATCATTTCATCCTCCAGGTGTAGAGTTGCAAATTTTTGTTGCTGCCAGATACATTGTAAGTGATTTGTTGTGAAATTTTGACATTTATTTACATGTACATACGCAAAATGAAGTATTTGGATGGCCTTGAAAACAATTTATCATTTTACATGTACAGGTCTATTAATGCCCTTTGAAGAGTCAACACAATCAATTTAGAAAATAACAACTACACAATGCCACTTATGCTTTTTTGTTTAACTTTGTGATTACCACTAAGTCTCTATACAAGACATTTAATATCAAAGTACTGTTTGGTAAAGCATTTACCAATTGTGGCAATTCTTATGGCCATTTATAACGTAGTTCAGGTTGGATTTACTCTATGAACCCTTTAATCTTTTGAGAAATGTGTTTATTTCATTTCAGGAATTGACCAATGCCAAATGCATGCACCTAAACACGGCTAAATATGAGTTGGCTAAGACTTGGCGGTAGCAAGTGGTCAGCCCAAAACGGTAAAAACCTACGAACACAACCTTTGTGCTTTTGTATTGTTCAATTAAATTAAAAATACTATTTCAATAAAAATAAGTTCAAAATATATTTCGTAGTTGAGTTTGAAACGGATTGTATGTACCTATCTCACTCAAACGGGTTATGCTGAGATTTTCTCCTAATTTTATTTATCTAAAACAATCTAACATATTATTCTGATATTTTAAAATTGCTTTTGCTGAAGAAATTATAAGAAGAAAATCATTTACTGCAAAGTGTTTTTTCCTGACACAGTATGGCTTACACATGATGGTTAAACGGTTATGGATTAGCTCAGTACTGATCAGTCCTTGCAGGGTAGTTACTATGATAGAACAAAATCATTTATATGTTGCATTAAAGTTAAAAGTAAACATGCGTTTAATTTTCAGCTGCAGACGATTATTAAAGTGAAATAGTCTGGCTGTCTCAGCCATGGAAAAGACTCGCGGTAGATTTTCGAAAAGAAACGGACACGCGCATAAACATATTTCCTATGATAGAAATAAAAAGTACCCGGTATAAATCGTTACATTAATTAAGATACAAGTAAACATTATGTTTTATTTTTTAGCTGCAGACGACAATAAAATGGAAAGAGTCTGGCTGTCTCAGCCATGGAAATGGCTCGCGGTAGAAATCCGAAAAGAAACGGAGACTCGCATAAAGTATTTCTCAATGAGGGGCAACATTTTGAAAGAATTACAATACATATTCCAAAATGAAATGCAGTATGTAGAGTCTAGGCTTCAGAATATGTTTGTTGAAATAATGAGCAGCACTGAGGACTATAAAATACAGTTAACAAGCAAAGAAGAGTACACAGAAGATCAAATAACGGCCATTCTAAAAGAAATGGCACAGAAACCAAAATCGGTTGCGTTCAGACTTCCACCGGATAAGCAACTAACACACTCCATACCGAGACAAATTGCTGAAAAAAGGGCGATTGTGATATACGATCACGAAACATATTTCTGTGTAGCACGAGATGATGAAATTCTGGATTGCTTGTTAATTGAAATGGGATGCAATGAAATAGAGACAATTGACTTGAAGAAAGGTGAGCTTGACCTTTATTTCCTGGGATTTGCGCATGCGGACCATCATCCTAACCTTCAGGACGTTGAAGTGAACCTATCTAACACGTCAAACAAATGTGTATTCGTTTGGCGAGGGAGGAAAAAGGTCGATGCTTCTGATTTGATTGAGTCCTTCAAAAGAAAATGCACGAAAGTTCAGATAGTATTCAAATCTGTCAATGCAGAATCACCTACCGTTTGGACGAATTTAGCAATCGACTTCATGTTTGAATCAAAGAGTAAATTAAAACAAGGTTATCTACAACATTTCGACAAATTGCGACATGATAAAGACAAAGATAGACCAAGATATTGTGCGCTAGAACATTCGGACAACAACATTTGGTTGTACAGTCCAGAGGATGAAGAGTGCGTGACAAGGTTGAAAAGTGACATAGAGGCTTCCATCTCAAAGCATTGTGTACGTAAAGGCCTTCTCGACGTCCCAGCTATGAAAGACCTTTTGCAAAAACACCATTTGCAATGTATAACAAAGAAAGACACCATCATTTGCACAGAAGACTTAAATGTTGACATTGTTAAAATCCTTTCGAAGATTGCCACTGTGGACCAGTTAGCAAAACCTAACGGTAATCGTTTTCAATACTCATGACTGGCAACAAACACTTATCAAACGGCACATCAGGGTTAACACCAAACAACAACTTATATTGTAAAGGAAGGTTTATAATGTAACACGTTAAATGCCATAAGCATAAGTCTCCATTTGTGACATGGCATTCTTGTGGGGTATACTAAAACTCGAGACACGGGACCGGGTATACGATACCGGATTTGAGTATTTGGTACTATTCGATCCCGGATCCCGGTTTTTGATCTTATTACGATCATATATAATATTATTTCCACTTCTGGCTAGGCCACTCGTGGAAAATACTACATTCTTTGGCCGCTCGTTAAATATATGTTTATCTAACACCAAAATTCAACAAATATTCTGTTTCTTTAAAGCTTAAACAATCAAGAACGTTACAGCGATGTATTAATAACGCCATGACGTCGTCATCTCGACGTTGTTTGTATCCAGCTTTATAAACATTACGTTGCGATAATTATAGTATACCAGCAAACAAAAACGTAAGCGACATGGGGACAACGGCATAACAGTTATAATTTCCACAGCAGAAACAAAAAATTATAGACAAACAGTGGAATAAGCGCTTATTTCATTATAAAGCATAAAAGAAAAAATATATATCTAATAAACAAATTGGTATTATCACCCGATGCCTTATATAAATGTTATTTGGTTGCCCCGGGCAACAGTTCAAAACACTTTCTTCTCCACCTCGGGCCAAATCACATATGAAATAACTGTATAAATGTACTATGGTTTTAGTAGCCGCCATACTTGTAAGTCTTTGTTAAGACCGCTTTTGGGGCTGAGTCTTCTACGAAGATGTAGTCAGTTAATTATTATTAATCACTGTTATATGTAGTTTAAACACGAAAACAGTTCTTAGTTGTATTGGCCGTAAATTAAAAAAATAATTTTGCTAACACAAAGTAACGAAATATACAATTTACCACCCAATTTTTTTATTGATTTCAGATAACTTCGGAGGATCAGCATTTAATAATACCAAGCCACGGAAGAAAGAAAATGAACTTGGGGCTCCGAAACGGTAAGACCATATCTTCAGAGTATTTATATTTCTAAGTAGTTGATGAATGTGTATAATGATACCGTTATCTGACTGCATAAAAAGTATCGGTATCGAGTGGTTTTACCAGAAGAGAAATATCATTTGCATATTCAATATATATATTTATTTATTATATACATGTATATAAACTATAAACACAGACCTTTACAGCTAGATAAGAGAATACCATAATTTAGGGTTGTAGAAACCTCGAATGACAGTTCAACCATCACGGACGGTCTGCCAGGTTTGTCAATATAATCAATTGTCATAGGCCCCCAGAGCGGTTCACTACTTATATCCCCAAAATTAAGTTTAAGGGTATATATACTGTGCCACTTTTGCTTTTTTTATTGAGCAAGTTATTACAGTATTTACTTCCGTGAGTTTCAAATAATATATGAATATTATCTTTTTTGCTAATTAAACGTGCTTTCTTGAACGTACTTTCCTATAGTAAGCTATTTTGTCTTACTATTTCACGATGTGGGGCAGTGGTTCTTAACCCTTTGCCAATCAACTTCAGCAACTTGTGACCAGCTCTGGTTAAAACAATATCAGTGTATGTATAACTCATAACTTCAAAAGTATATGCATGGTTTTACCGGAGCGTTGGAAGTCTATATAATTATATAATCGGCTCCGCATTGGTTGTACTCCCAAACAGACTTCCAATGCCCCCATACTTGATTTTAATTTTAGATTGTAGAGTTAATAGGAAATGTAAAGTTGTGACATTTAACCACTATGCACTTTTTATAAGATGCATTTTAAGAGAGTTTCTCAAAACATATTTTAAAACGCTTTAGCTACTTTTGAACGTCACATGCGATTAGCCATTGTTTTCTTAAATGTTTCAATCGTGGTTTCAAATGATTGAGATTTAAAACTTGAATGTAAAAATCACACAGTTGAATAACAATAATTTCATAATCTTGTGCACGTGCAGAAGTTTTTAGAACGCTGATTTGACGCGCATTAATGCAAAAACAATCTAATATTTGCACGGTTTGTGAGAAATATTTTTTTCAATATAAGATAAATGCATAACAAAAAGTCAATAGAAATTATTCCGAACAAAATTAATTTCGGAAGGGGTTTGTTTACATTGATGGCGTTACTAATAATGTCAATGTGTCCAGTGACCCTTGTTGTTTTGTTAATTAAAATATGTCAATAATAGTAACTCACAGGATATCATATCTCAAATCGAAGAGTTTAGGCAATCATTATGATGATTGTTTACCAAATTATCATTCAAAAATCAATAAGAACATTCTTTCACAGACCGGAAGTGCATGAAATAGTATGTCGAAACCGCCTAAATTGTTATCTGGCAGAGACATACGTTTGGGGCGTTTGAAAATATCTAGTCAGTGTATGTGCATATCGGTAATGTTATCTAAAACGTATATTTTTCTTATATAGTAAGTAAATTACAATTGTTAATTGACATTTCCTACTGTTCGCAGAGCAATTAAATGTGAACTCGACTTGAATAAAGCTTCTGGTGACATCAAATCATTGAGAGATGAAATACACCAACTGAAACTAGAAAGAAGGCAGTTTGAGGACTCGGTTGAGAAAGACAGCACAGAGAAAGAAAGTGCCTTTGAGAATGAACGACGAGAACATCAACAGCTCGTTCAGCAGATGACTGGGCAAGAACAAACATTAACCGCCCATCTCATGGAGGCAAATCGAGATATCCAAGATTTAAAGGTTGAAAAGCAGAGACTGACTAAAGAAAGAGATGCCATGCAAGACAGGTAAGTATTTTATAGAAATTAAAATTATGTATTTCATACATAAGTATAACCTAATGTGCGGCAGCTTGTGGCCATTAATGCTACTTGCTATTTAAATACATACTACCATATCGGCCTACAACTTTGCTTAAAAAATTAACGATGCGTTGTCAGTTACTGCAGTGGTTTCTGACATCGTAGGGCCATCCGATCTCATCATCATTGGACGTTTTACGACCGAAACACGTTAATTCCCTGTCTGAGTCATCGCATTATCGATAATTCCACAAATATTCTATAGTTCATTCATCATTTCCTTTTAAAGATTTCTGTCACTATTTAAATATGTTCTCTTAGATTTCACAATTATGGTTACTTCCGGTACTTATGGTCTTGAAAACATAATGGTGAGCCTGTCTGGTTGGTCGATATAACCATAGGCCATTTTTATACACAGTGTAAAAACATAAAAACATTTTGATTTGAATAACAATAGACTGCCCCACCACCCCCACCCTTCTTCGAGGAAGTGGATGCAAATTTTTTGCTCATGTAAGTCTGTCGGTAGACCAAATGGTCTCCGCTCATTATCTTGAGAACAACCTATCACAAAGCTTTCATGTTTCACATGCTAATTGGTCACCGTGAAGACCCCCATTGATAGATCCATAAACCTGACCATTAACTGGAATAACAATAGAATTAGTCACAAACATGCTATGTGTTTTATTGTAAGCAACTACACTGCATCACATTGGTCATATTTGTTACAAATACGGTTATCGCTCTTTATTTTGAGAACTATTTATCACACAGGTTTCACATTTCACATGCTGATAGGACTTGGTGAGGACGGGACCGCTATTGATTTTATGTTTACCAGGTCAACTGGCAAGGTCACAAAGGTCACTTTGGAAAAAAAAGTAAAACGATTTCCCTTCAAATTTTGATAACTGTTGCATATGGAGCCTTCATATTTAAATGCTCGTTGGTCGTTTTGAGGACATGACCCCTGTTGATTTTGTGTTAACTAGGTCAAAGGGCAAAGTCAAAAGAGTCACTTTTGTTAAGAAAATAGTTTCCGCTCATTAACTTGAAGACTATATATCACAGAGCTCTTACATTTCACGTACTGGCATGTCTAGGTGAGAACATAACCTCTATTCATTTTGTGTTCACTGTATCAAAGGTCAAGGTCACTAGTGTCACTTTTGTAAAATACATGTAAAACGACTTCACTTCATAAATTGAGGACTACTGCATATAGAGCCTTCATAGTTAACATGCTGATTGGTCGTAGTAAGAACATGACCCCTCTTAATCAGGCGCCCTATGTCAAATGTCAATGTAACGTCTCACCTTTAAAAATATGTAAAATGGTTTTCATTTATATTTTGAAAACTTTTCATTACAGAACATTGATTCACAAATAAATTTAGATAAGGTTTTGATTTCTATTGATTTTGGGTCCAATGCTAAAGGAGTGTTCTTTGTTAAAAATGAGTAAAATTTGTTTTTATACTTCCCAACTTGAAAGCAATTTTACCCAGAATTTATTTATGCCATGTATCAGGTCAACTATCCCACTTCTATAACATGAACCTTTTTATTACAGGCTCCCTGCACCCATTAATAACCCTTTTTATCAAAATGTCCGTTCCAATAATGGAAGCCGGGGGCATAAGTGTCGTCCGACAATTCTTGTTCTTTTACAGTTAGTAAATTAAAGTTGTTAATTGACATTTTCTTTTGTTTGCAGAGCATCTCGTTATGAACGCAACATGATTAAAGCGTTTGATGACATCAAATTATTGAGAGATGAAATACAACAACAAAACTTAGAGAGAAGGCAGTTTGAGGAATCGGTTGAGAAAGACAGAAGAGATAAAGAAAGTGCCTTTCAGAATGAACGACGAGAACATCAACAGCTTGTTCAGCAGATGACTGGGCAAGAAAAAGCGTTAACTGCCAAACTCTTGGAAGCAAATCGAGATATCCAAGATTTAAAGGTTGAAAAGCAGAAGCTTACCGAAGAAAGAGATGAAATGAAAAACATGTTAGTATTTTTCAAGAAACTCATATATTATGTATATACCACACTTACATAGAGCTTATTGTGTTGCAATATCGGACAATGAATGTCACTTATCATTAAAATACTACAGTGGTGAAACTTCAACTTTACTTAATTGTCTTTACCTTATATTGTAGTGATTTTAGCTATCTGTGACAGGTTTTTGTCTGTGATAAGTATTGTCACCAATAGTTATTTTAAAGACGCTAGGTTTGTATCTTTATACCCTTATAATCAGTCACAAATCTTGCAATATGTTAAGTATACTAAATACATTAATATTGTAAAAGGAATTGCACATTGCTTTATAAATAATGTGTTTTGGACAAAAAAGTAAAAGCACAAAAACAACAAAACAAAAAATAAAACATAAAAACCCTTGCCGGAGCCGGGGATTGAACCCGGGACCCCTTGCACCCAAAGTAGATGCGTTACCACTGCACCACCGAGTCAACTGAGAGTATTGATCGTAGTCAAGCCATTTAACTGTTTCGATGCAATGGGTCGAAACGTAAACAAACAAAGCCAAATTTGCGGGCCAGACATTTTCAACAAATACATGTTTCTATAATATTATTATTGTTACATGCATGAACAACCATATTTGGCAGTTTCTCATAATTACGGGAGTAGGTTTCGCTGGTTAAATATGGTTAAAATGTAAGATGTAAACAATTCTGACCTAAAAGATACAGGCATAGCATCTTTAAAGTAACATAGTAAATTGAATTTAATTTTGCTTTTTCTATTGTTGTAGATCAAAACATTGTGAAATCAACATGAATAAAGCTTTTAATGACATCCAGCTTTTAAAAGATGAAATACACCAACTCAAATTAGAAAAAAAGCAGTTTGAGGAATCTGTTAAGAAAGTTAGCACAGAGAAAGAAAGTGCCATTAAGAATGAACGACGAGAACATCAACAGCTTGTTCAGCAGATGACTGGGCAAGAAAACGCATTAACCGCCAAACTCTTGGAAGCAAATCGACAAAACCAAAATCTGAATGTTGAAAAGCAGAGGCTAGTAAAAGAAAAAGATGATATGCAAGACAGGTAAGTACTTTATAGTAAATTAAAAAAAGTATTTCGTACATAAGTATAACTTATTGAGTGGCAATCGAAGACAATAAATGCTAAGACATTACAATGTTGTCTTTCATAAGTTGTTTTTGCCACAAATTATTTATATAGACACTTTTCATCGCCTTAAGATTGACCTCACCTGTAGAAGGTGAATTTTGATGAAGTGAAAAATACATTTATAAAATTAATATTCAGATCCGAAGGATTCGAAAGCAACCAATTGTCATAATGCCGTTTTCTGCGTTTTCAGTAGGCCTATGCCCCACTTCACATAGTGAAGGGGGTATATAGGTTTTGTACGCTTTTTGAATATATACTTTATATTCTCTATAAACCTAACACAGCTGAAGACTAGTAGTGATATCAACATAAATTATTATATATGGATCTAACTCTTTAAGAATGAGTGCAGTGCACAAGAAGTACAACTCAAATCATTTGAGCTATTTTTGAATTCACACATTTGGAGATATAATTGACACGAAAGTTCAAATGTAGACGGATTTTACTAAGGCAAACTTCAGTGCTTAATCTACAAACACCATAATGCATTGACCTTTTGCCCTTTGGTAACTTTAACTCTTATATTTTTCAATTGAATCAGTGCAGCTAAACTTTTATATCTAGACAAAACGCATTTGGGAGGAGTACAGTGTACAAGACGTACAGGGTTAAATACTTGAGTTAGTGCCAGTTGTAAACACTAAATGTAACACTGTCACTTTGTTGATAAAGTTTTATAGCTATTGTCGTTTGTTTTTATTGTAGAAGTTTAGATTATAACATCGATACTGCTGTATTTCCTAAACAATATGTCCTTACGACTTAGCCTGTTTCCCTCAAATGTTCTCGTAATTTATAGTTTTATACTTTTTAATACTATTTAATGTTGTCATAGATTAGATAAAATAGCTGAACAGCTTAAGGATGTCGATATTGCCGATCTAAGCGACCCAAATCGTCCCATGAAGCTGGCACAGAAGTTTAGGGAGATTTATGATGACACGTGGACGGATTCATTTGAAAAACTGGAAGAGGAACTAAAAATGCCCAAACAATCTGCTGTCCAGTTTTTACTCGAAATTTTGCAGGTAACATAAATGCATACGTAGTAAAAAAATGTATTACCTGTTAATAAATGTATTATTAATTACATCCTAATAAATTATTCAAACTCACGACTTTGCATTAAATACTTAAATCCTTGGTTGATAATATAGCAGCATAAAATCTACATCACCAAAATATGTCACCTAATAATCCAAAATAAACATGAAGTAATTGATAAATATACATAAGAAGGTCTTATTCGAACCATTGAAATATATAATAATAGTGATTTACCAAATTACACTATTATTATCATAAACATATTCATAATAATAACTGACAACATTTGTTGCAAAGGAAGCCTATGTCTTCTGCAAATCGGTTGCTGAAAGCCAGTTTCAACAGATGAAACTATGTGCTCTACGTCCAATTGACATTGCTGACAAACACGATGTAAGTCATATATTTAAAAGTGTCATTATTGCATGACTTTATCTTTCGCTCAGATCTGTTTACATTCTACTTTTTAATATTAATGAAACAGTAAATCATACACATGTTTATGTTTCCATACATAACGTAGAACCAATTACATAGCTTTGTATTTTATATTATATTTAATCATTTGCATTAGTGACCATCTAATCATCTGATGTTTCCCTAACAGAATGAAAATTCTGAATCTTGTTTGTAATTAAAACGAACAAACAAGGTAAAAAAACTGCTTGATGTATGGTTTTTCGATGTCATCTACTTAAGTGATAACGTTTTTTTCAACTTCTGCATAGTTGCAAATCTGTGAACCTTTATACAAATTCCTACTCACCTTTTGGATGAAAAACAAAACTATGGTATTAGTTTATGAAT
>Ga0224511_10004063_pt1 | contig 10902 bp, 12 predicted proteins | sample SF_May12_sed_USG_2_FD_169988 | JGI IMG/M metagenome (GOLD analysis project Ga0224511, IMG submission 169988) | Sediment microbial communities from San Francisco Bay, California, United States - SF_May12_sed_USGS_8_1 | ecosystem: Environmental > Aquatic > Marine > Sediment | place: USA... | reverse complement strand
ATAAAGAATACGTCGGATCATAGGAGTCAACCTGGTTGGCGATTTACAGCCAGCACCAATATTTGCATACTATATGCATACTCTTGTAGATGTTAAAACACGGCAGAGCCGGTGTACCAATGGAAGTGATGGGTCTGATGCTGGGAGAGTTTGTGGATGATTACACAGTCAGAGTTATCGATGTTTTTGCCATGCCTCAGTCAGGAACTGTAAGTCAACGCTTCTTTAGACATCTTGTTCTGTGTTTGCCGGAAGATTGTTTTTTATTGTCGGACGTCTTCACTGTTATTATAAAACTGCCGGGTTAGATACCAAGTGTTTTACTGGTTATGGCTGGGCATGGAGCATCGTGAGTGGGCCCGTATCAATGTTCCGTCTTATGGTGAGACTTGATTTCTTTAGAGCTACAATTAGTGTGAGAAGCTCATTCTCACAATGGGAGCCCGCCATGTGCGGGTTTCAAACCCACGTTTTTAACACTGCAAGGCCAGAGAGCTCTCTGCCACTGAGCTATACCGCTATCTCCAACAGGAAGGTTGTGATTCACAGATTTGCCGATTTCGTATTACAGGGGGTGAGTGTGGAGGCTGTGGACCCTGTCTTCCAGGCAAAGATGTTGGACATGTTAAAGCAGACTGGGCGACCTGAGATGGTAGTAGGCTGGTATCACTCCCATCCCGGCTTCGGCTGCTGGCTCTCCGGAGTAGATATCAACACACAGCAGAGCTTTGAGGCATTGTCTGACCGGGCTGTTGCCGTTGTGGTCGATCCTATACAGTCTGTTAAGGGCAAGGTAACTGATAGCAGTCATCGGAGTACATAGGTTAGATAGCCACCGTGTGCAGATTGGCTGGTAGACCTGGGCTTCCCACCGATTTTTCTGTTGTCAATCTGCTCTTGTCCCAGTATCGCCCATGATGGTCTTCGTTATTTTGGGGTATGTAGGCACTTTGTCGTATTGGTAAATGTAGATGTAATGGACCTTCTGAGCGTTGTGGTTGTTCTGGAGTGGCCAGAGAGAGGAATAATGTGAAGAGCTGATACTCACTGCAGTAGTCTTAGCATCCATGGATGAGACCTGAACCCAGCTATCCCACTAGGTAGCACTCTAGCCACTGTGCCGTGCCACTATCCCGATTCTCTGGCCACTGTGCTATCCCAATATCCCATCTTGCTTTAGTCACTGAGCTGTCCGCCTATCCCATAGCGCTCTAGCCACTGAGCTATTCCATTATCTCATTACGCCCTAGTCAGTGGGCTATACCCCTATTCCATAGCGCTCTAGCCACTGAGGTGTTTTACTGTATTCACCGAGGAAGGAAATATAGGGTGTTATCTTCTCTCAGGTGGTGATCGATGCATTCCGCCTGATTAACCCCAACACAATGGTACTGGGACAGGAACCTCGACAGACAACATCTAACCTCGGCCATCTTAACAAGCCAAGCATCCAGGCCCTGATCCATGGCCTCAACAGGCATTATTACTCTATAGCCATCAACTATAGAAAGAATGAGCTGGAGCAAAAGGTAAAAACGATCTATTATTGGAAACACCGTGGGGAGGCCCCGTATCACTAGTGTCTGTCCATTGATTATAGTCAAATTACCAAAATGGTAATCGGTATAGGTTGTCGGGGAGGCACTGTGGCCGAGTGGTTAAAACACAGCTTGTTTGTCGGCATTTCCTTAAAAAAAACTCTGTTCACCTAGCAGGTGAATGGTGAGGAAGGGGAGTGGCACCTCACCTCAGTTACAATTTCTGGTAGAGTCACTTTCCCACACGGACATAGGCTAAAGGACAACCTTTACCTCTTTTATATAGCTAGTAGCCATTATACACATACCACTACCACTACACTACTACTACATATAACACTTGACCTGTTTTAAGTTTTCCAGTTTTCCTTATTTATCATGAACTGGCCTGGACTGTTCACAAGGACTGGTGATCTTGATTTGTGCTCTGTTTTTCCTTCTCCTTTTTTCATTGCTGTTTTTTCATGGACCTTGGTGTAAAAAAGACCCCCTGGTCTTATTAAGTTATCCATGTAAAACAAAATTAGCCAATATATCCTACATACACATACATGTCCATACATTGGCAATCGATTTCTGCAATTTGTAGATGTTGCTTAACCTGCACAAGAAGAGTTGGGTAGATGGTCTCACTCTGGCTGACTATAGCGAGCATTGTGAGACGAACGAAAAGACCATTAAGGAAATGCTCGAACTTGCTAAAAACTACAACAAGGTAAGCCCCAGTCAGCTAGAGCGGATAGGGTTTGAGTTTGATGTTTCAGCTACAGTGCCTCACTCGTTATTACCGTATAGATAGATGGAATGCTTAGTTGTGTTTTAGTTTGGATTTAAACAAATTTGTCGTGGGCTTTACTGGTCCCCTGCTGTGGGTCGCTGATGTTCCCATCCCTTTTGATTCTGCTTTAGTTGTTTGTCTGTTCACTGGGTAGAAACTAACAAACTTTCAAAAATAGAATTCCCTCAGTCATTGTAGTTTGGTTTGGCTCATTTGGTTTACTTGTACCCATCATTGATTGGCCATTGCTGAGCAGACCTGTGTGCACTTACCACTCATTGCTTTAGGCATTGGAAGAGGAAGAGAACATGACACCAGAACAACTGGCTATCAAGAATGTTGGTAAACAGGTCAGTAAAAGTTGAGTTGGTAAATCGGTCTACCTGTACAAATCTGATGATTGTTGGGGGCAGTTGGTGGTAACGTGCAAAGTTGGCCACTCATTTCATTGTCTTGTTATAATTGGGCACTCGGCTATTCAATTTAGTGTGGCCCTCTGACTTTTTCAGTTTTAGGAGCCAGAAATTATGTGGGGAGGTTACATTCACAACAAGAACCCGGGGCATTGGGCAAACAGCCGTAGCAGTTCAGCTATACCGCTTCTCTGTAAATGAGTGAAATTGTCCAAACGCTTAGGGGGAATGAATTCTGATCGCTGCATCTATTTTTCATTTCGTTAAACTTGCTATTGTTCTGGTTATAATTTGATTTTCCAAGCATCTTGGGAGGGTTTGGATCAACATTGGATATATGACGATAAAATATATCCTTAGAATGGTGTTGTTGTGTTGCAGGACCCAAAGAGACATTTGGAGGAACATGTTAATGTGCTGATGGCGAGCAACATAGTGCAGTGTTTGGGCGCGATGCTTCACACTGTTGTATTCAAGTAAAGAATAGCTTCCCATTTGGGTTGGTGGCTTATATAATTGTATGATACTATGTCAATAAATACTGGACTTCAAAAGAATAATATTGCAAAATATAGAATGTGTTCACATTGGTGAAGATTTAGAAGTAGCTCATGAGAGGGGAGTCTGATAACCATTATGATGTGTCGGGTTGTTTACCCCTGTTGGAATGTACGGCACATTGTTCAAACTGGTACCTTGCCTACATAAAAACAGAAGGTACAGTCAGTAAGGGGTTTCGGTAATCGACAGTTATCACAATTATAGATTCTTTAGCAGGCATGTCCAAGACATACATGCATATGCATGGATGAATTATAAAAGGTTTCAATATTGAGTTTTACACAAGAGACTTGATTTTTCGGCTAGTGGATGGAACATATCCGTCGTAATCAGAAGTAAAACCCTTCTTATTGGATGAGTATGCAACCCATACGTATACATGGCATCGATAAGATGTACAAGAAAAATACATGGAATATGCAACTAGTTGGACGACCTTGTATTCGTAATGTACGCGAGATTCATAGTTCATGCATGTGAGCCAGCCACATACAAAACTTACCCTTGGTATTGCTGTAGTAGGTGGCCTTGGTACTGGGGCTGTGGCTGCTGAGCCTGCTCCTCTACTGGTGGGTTATACATACCAGTCCCGGGTGGGTAGTAACCCTAAAAAAAGGTGAACTGTCACACTATGGTTCAGGGTGCGTCCGAGCAAGGCTGTATAAATATATACAGTACCCAGGCATTCGCTAGCCGATTTCATGCAACCGCACAAACTGACGCCAGCGACGGAGTCTGATTTTAAACATTGTTCGAAATCGGGTCGACCGGACGTTTGATCTAAAACCTCGCCAAAGTTTGCCAACTTCTGAGGGTTAAAATACATGGCTCCAGGGTGACTGCTGTAGAGCTGATAAAGATCAAAGCTAATCAGCCGCTCTTGTGAAGCCTGCTCTCAAAGCAGCTTCACTGCGTGGACCAGCTAATAATTTAGCATTCCAAATGGGGTTTTAGAGGATAACTAATTGCCAGCTGCCCAAATCATCTAGAGAATGCCAAATGAAACCAGCTAGTGAATTACATACCTGCATGGGGGGAGCCGGCTGACGTTGATAGGCATGCATGGCCTGGCCATACTGCGCTGTCGAGTACGCCTGCTGTTCAGGATGAGTAGATAAAGCTCCCGGGTAACCTCGCGGCGATGAAGTCACAGACTGTGACATCAGCTTGGCATACAGCTGGAACGACTCTACTAGCTTTTGGTTCAGCGCCATGAGCTCATTGTGCTTTTTATCAATCTGTTCCAGCTGACGATCAATCATAGGACCCATCACTTTACATTCCTCTGGAAATAAAAGGCGACGTGAGGTTGAGCCGCGTTGGTGGCTGGCTTGCCAATGATACAGGCTGCCCCTGTGTACCAAGGTTTATATAGATCAGTATCACTACCACCTGTCTATGCGCTGTGACTGATCACTAGTTCAAAAAGGTGCCAACTCTCCCAAGTTAACACGTGCCATGGGAAGGAAATTCCTGTTCATATAAAAAATACTTCTTCTCAATATACATGTAGTTTAGCCTTCACTAGGTGAATACTGACTGATTTGAAGGTTTGCTGATGTATCCTGCGATTCATGGGACACAGGCAAAATTGGCAAAAAACGCTTGATAGTTAGACACAGAATAGCGTCAGCATTTGGCCATCTTATTTAACAGACCTCCTAAGTCTGAGACTTGTTGGGGACGATAAGAGCTAGGAATCATGTGACTAGAACTTAATCTCATGATCTTTCGATCTGGAGTCATGCGTTCTAGCCTTCGAGCTATCTGGCTTGGTATTGAGCAGCCTGCATTTCACAGATCTAACCTTCCAGTTGAAGCATCTCCGGTGCGTCTTCGGTGCAGCCTGTAGGATCGGCATTCTGGATCATGTCCAGTGCCTCGTCTATTGTGGCCTCACTGATCTGTACAGAGTTCGGATCAAACGTCTGCACTGTCACCTCCTCATTAAACTGAACCCCCTTTTTATCCTGACCTGCTATAAGAGCTAACAGGATTGAGTTAGGAGAAGCGTAAAGATACCATTTGTGTTGTCATACAGACCACAAAAGGGCTAAATGAAGTGAAGTGAAGTAAGTCCGCTGGATACCACCCCGGGTTCAGGATGACAGATTCTTGCTTCGGGCATCATCCTAATCGAATAGTGATGTTATGGAGAGGGGAGGGGCTCACTTTCCCTACGGTGCACATGGGTGGATGAAGAAGATCTCATTATGACGAGCGCCGGGAACAGTGCATCAAAATGCTCAATAAACAAACTTACCCACGCCATTCAGTGTACTAACCTGTGGTCTCTATCTCGGCTGAGAGATCACCGGTCACAAAATTAGCAGGAAACAGTCCCTCCCCTCTCCATGTACTGCCTTTCCACCAGTTTGCATCACTAAAACATCAATAGGCCTATTCACGTGATTTCGGTCAGTCGCACTTGAAATATTTCAGTCGCAAATATGCGGGCATACAGTTGCAATCAGAGAAGCCAAGTAAGTAGGGGGATTTTTAATTGCAATGGACTCGTCCTTTCTCAACTTCAACTCTACGTTTAGAACCGGTTGATCATTCGACATATGTTATTTCAACGCAATAACCCAATCTCTTTGCGACTTTGACATTGGTAAACTTGACATAGTCTAAACTAGCACGGCAGTGTCCACCTTCAGTCGTGAGATTCTATTCACGTGATCCAAATCACTTTCGATCGCAGCCTACGGAGATGATTTTTAAATGGCCTTTTTCAGTTGCGTCTTTGAGCAGGTAAGCAAAAAATGCGATCCAAAGCGGGTTCAGACGCAGAAAAAATGATCACGCCACTGTACCTAATATCTTCTACATTCCCAGCTAAGAACACTGATATCTTCGCACCAAGCAATTTTACACAGAAAATGAAGCCAGGGGAATGGGCTCAGTGGATATCATATTGGGTTTAGGACCAGAGGTTCACCGGTTTAACTCCCACTTGAACTCAAATTGCTCGTTAGGCCTTGTCAGATTTAGTTTCGGTCTGTATATCAAAGAACAATTTTTGTTATTATTGCAGGTTTGACATGTAATGATTGTCAAAAGCCCTCCGTCTGGCCGCAGAACTATATTATATATTAGCAATATGTTCGGGCTAGGGAAAATTTATCCGTGTTTCCAAAGAAGACTTCTGAAGCGAACAAGAGTGATGACAAAAAGAAGTGTAACGAGTATATTACACCACTAGTGGGAAAAGATTTCATTCGTTTTCGATCCCATGAGTGTTATAACTTTTCCCTATATGATAAAATTGACCTACACGAAACTCATGTTGCTAAACAGGGTATTGAGCGTACCTGTCATCCAGAACTGTGAGAGTTTCTCCAGCCTTAAACGTCAGCTCATTGTCTTCAACCGCTTCAAAGTCATAGAGCGCACGTACCTGTGAGAGTAAAAGGGGTAAACTGATTAGTGGGTAGCGCACTGGTTCCAACATGGACGTCATCTTTTCTCTCCCCCCATCCAATTCATATGGAGATGCTAAAAGAGAGAATTCCTACCTGCCGACCGGAGGTCAACCGACTTTGGGTCTGGCTTTGGGACCGCGGGGCGGGGGATGATGATGTCATTGATGGATACAGGGAGCTAGTCTTTTTTTGTGCGGCAGCAGCTTCACTGAGTGAGAGGGCTATAGCTTTAGCGATGTCGTCTTCTTCTTTACCGACTTTGCCTTTGTCTGATCTACAATCGAGTTTTGCTCCAGTTAGCGAAGTTGAAACGTGCCACATTTTGGAAATTCATGTAGTATCTGAGACAGGTTATACATGTACAATAAAGATTGTGAAGTAATACCAGATACTGCACACTGAAGCAGTAACCCAATGACTATTCTTTTGAGCTATGATGAGGTGAGATGACAGGATACTTTACCCAGCAGTAGAAGATACTGTAGACTTTGCCTTGCCCATGCCGAAATAAGCTCCTTCGTTTCGCAGTGATGTGTAGAGACTAGGGATCGCACTGAGAGAGCTGTCTGATTTAAACTCCTTTTCTGCCCATCCTTGAATGAGTATCTTGAATTTATCGCCCGGATCTACCGATGCCTGTAAAATGACGTGTGGTGTTTTCACACCAAAAAACAAGGACTTTCCTGATCTCTCTTTAGTAAAATTTATTAGGCTGTCCGACTTACATATGATGGGACAGCCATTAATCTTTTGCACTCTGGTCAACAATAGCGGGCCTTAGGCTGAAACGCTTGGGAATATAAGCAAACTCTCCCGAAGTGTCATACCTGCCTGAAATGCCAATTGAGATATTGATCTTATATAAAAGCATCTTTACTGTACGAATGAATCTGCTCATATGTCTGATCCCTAAATGGAGTCTGCAGTATCACATGCTAACTACCGAAATGGCACAGTCTGATGGAAGACGGAGTGAGGGTTGCTTAATCATAATTTGGAGAAGTTGGTAAAGGTTTCAATTTCTTTGTAGTTCTCTCAGAGTCTAAATTTTACTTTGCTATTCCGCTGCTATTCAATATAAATACGTTAATCTTATACAGACCTTTTTAATCAGAGAATGGGCCTCTTGTGTGAATGTTGAGTTGGCCATCTCCTTGTGAAATACACTACCGCAGTTCTTAACACATGCATCCAGCAGTACCAGGGCATGCATCTGCACGCGTGCGGATGAGTTTTCTAAACGCTTCATAATTGATCGTAAACAATCTTTGGGTCTACAATCATGCAAATAAAGACGAATGTGGCTCTCAACTACAGAGGATGGAGGCTAACTGGTGATAGGAAATGTCTGGAGTAACTGAAGTCCAACAGTGACATAAAGGGATACCATTTCTTCTTTTTACAATTCCTTTAGGTCACTGGTCCAGGGCCAATTCTAGGGTACACCCCGATTCAGCATGAAGCATTTTGCTTCAAGACTATTGGGCAGTCCCGCGCAGGTGGGGGCAAAGTCACCCAGAGCACACGAGGCACCAGTTTCACACTTTAATCTTTGATGACGAGAGAGAGGTACACATCAAATTACAATGTGATTGCCCAAGGCCTTATCCATTGGTTGGTACCCTCATGATTTTTACCATGATGATACGAAGCTACGTAAGCGAATTTGTATGCTACATCCGGCAAATATACTAGCTGCAAGTGGTGTTTTGAAGCCTCGCACACCGCTAAAAGCACTTTAGTAAAATGGATATTTTAAAATACAGCTCTAGTTTTTATCTAAACTGACCCTGTCGAGGAGGCTGCGACCCGATCACATATCTCTATTATCAGACCCCAGTCTTCTTCCACTGTTGAGTCAGAGGTGGCCTTTTCTGCAACCCAAATGCATTAGATGAAGGATCTGCAGTATACTAACAGTGACAGACACATGACATAGATCAGCATTTAATTTATTCATCTGGTCATCAACCCAGACGTGTAAGTGGTGTTACAACTAACAAAGGCCACACCTCACATGTGACTTTTACCGTTCTAACAGTTTTACTTTTAGTATTACTTACAAGTTACTGTCTAGTTGTACTAGTTAGTTGGTGCAGATTGCAGTGCAGCTGTAGTGTATGTATTGCATTGTAATTTGTATGAATTGAATTAGATCATGAATGTTGATGCAGTAGCAGTAGTCCAACTAGTTGAACTACTCTACTAGTACTACTCTACTGACTAAACAAGTCAAGACCGTACGGCGTAACTCTAACTAGTAACTTAGTCCAACTCTAGGTCTAAGTAACAGTAGTGGCAGTATCAACTATCATCAATTGAATCAGATATATAAATCACCTTATTTTTCTACTTTTCCCACAAACATATCAACTGAAACAGGATGATTCATTATCACACAATGACCTCATTGACTTGTGATCATGATGATTCACTCAAGTCATGATCAAACTTCAGTTCAAGTTCAACTTCGCTTTCGTTTCGAGTTCACAGAACTAGAAGACGAATCAATCGTTGAACCTGACGTTATGTTCGAGTGATGGCTGGCGTAACGGGCCATGCAGAACCTTACCAACAGATTGGTCGAACGGAGACGATCCTGAATAAGGTCCCATCGTTCGTTCGTCGTTATACAGGCAAATTAAACGGTGATGAACTTATAAAATCGAACCAATGTTGATTGGAACTAAACCGAGACAACGACGGAAACGGAGTGACGTCCGTGATAACGACCCCCCCATAATACTAATGCCAAGTGTTTCAGCCTGTTAGCCAGGACGCTGCCTTTGTTATAAGCGTTCAGAATAAAAATTTTGGAATTTTAATATGATAATATGGTAATATCGCTTTACTGCCGTTCTGACATGAGATTAAGACCCGAAGGCTTAGTATATCGATAATAATTACGGAATTCTGTGCCGGTTCAGGCCCGGTGTATCAAAACTCCAAAAATAATCAGTAGTCTACTGCTTATACTCGCCCAATACCCCCACCCGGCTGAAGAGCCAGGTAAACTGCCTAATGTATTCGGCCAGGTCACTGGGCTGACCCAGTGGGCGTTTTACATCCATTTGGAGTATTTTACGCATTGTATGTTCATTTATAACCCTAGATATATAGTATTTATTAGTTAGATAGACAAATTATATTATATAAACTGCATGTATTCTATAAAATACATGTACATGCAAATTTGTGAATGGGATAGTAACAAGGTACTGCTCGGTGTTGTCTTATTTTCAATCCTCATCTGCTGCGCTCAAATGGTGTGATGTGTCACCCTATGTCACCGTGTACGCTGAAGCAGTTGATTTAGATCTGTCTCTAGTGTGCCATCAGAGGATTGTGATACACCCAGTGGTATGTGCATGAGCATGGAAAACTATCTGCATGTTTTTAGCATGCATCATTCAAAACAATAGTGATGAATCCTTAATAATTGTTGCACAACCATTGACAACTAATGAGCCAAGGAAAATCAATCCTGCGTATTTAGATAGGACTGTTCTGGACTAGTTCCGGGACATATGTTTGCGTATCTTCATTATCGTATGACTCTATACCGTCACCCCATGCAGATGGTACTTTTTGTGGTTGAAAAAGCTGTGCCACTGTGTCAAAGACCTTGGGTAGCTCTAGATCTCGATCCTCATGACAGTTATCTCTTTACCATAAAGGCCTCATGATCTTATTGGTTGTCGGCGCGCATGATCAGATATGTCTGAATTGTACCTTTATCCCCAATACAGGCTGACAGACCCTCTTGCATGGAGTAGCTCTTACACTTTTTCTATGTCCAGTCGGTCTTTCCAATTCAGTGACATATAGGATGTCGCTTTATGTCATTGGCAAATGGAATGAACAGACCAGTACATGAGAGGCGATAATAACTTCTATTCTAGAGCTAAAAACGGTGAAAAAGATCCTTGTCCTATTAAAAAACATATAGTAGAAGAAAATAACTTTTCTATTTGTTCTTGTTGATATAATCATCTTCCAATGTAAAAAGATTGAAAAGGTACAGCTGTCTATATGACTCGAACTGGTCACAGATTGTTGGTAAAGGTTGTCCATATAAGGTGGCTTTTAGTCAGAAACTCCAAGGAGTTATCCTATATAAGATAACTTTATGGGGCAACTATATGAGCACACTAATGATGCAACAAAGGGGTATGACTTTTCTGGTC
>Ga0224511_10004062_pt1 | contig 10902 bp, 8 predicted proteins | sample SF_May12_sed_USG_2_FD_169988 | JGI IMG/M metagenome (GOLD analysis project Ga0224511, IMG submission 169988) | Sediment microbial communities from San Francisco Bay, California, United States - SF_May12_sed_USGS_8_1 | ecosystem: Environmental > Aquatic > Marine > Sediment | place: USA... | reverse complement strand
AGGTCTCTTGCAGTCTTAGTGCCAGGTAAACCCGGTGTTAGTAAAATATGAGTGTGTGGTAACACAAACAAATTGAGAACGTACATCTGATTCCAAATGTGTGACGGTTCAGAAATTTCTACTTAAAAAAGTAAACATGTTTTATGTACTTCACGACACCTGCAAAGGAACAGAGGATTTCAACATTGCATTTTAATGCGCAACTAAAATGTACTTAACTTAAAATATAATGTTAAAACGCGAATGTTTTAATTACACGTTAAAACATAATGATCACGTAGACACCATTTCTAGAAAATGCAGGAGCTTACATTAACGCCATACTTATGCCGTTATTTGTCAATATATTTTAAGGGCAATACGAGTTAATCAATTCTATATAACAGTATTTATTTTATGTATTTATTAAAAGCACATTATCAATAAATATTAGCTCGAACAATAAAATACCTAGAACAAACTGTATACCAGCCATCTTCTGACGACATAAAACGACTTTGGTGTCAATGTTCCCTCTCTACAACGTCTGCGTTGAACATGTACATTTTAAATACCATTCACGGCGGTCTGTCCTTCGAACCAGCGTTCAAGGATTCACCATAACAAGTCTCTTCACTCAACAAGCGGATGACTGCCTCCTCACACGAGTCAGCTGTAAGGGACAACTGAACCAGAGTTAGTGCGATGTCTAGCATCAATCATCGCAGAGTAAGTTTGCGGCCCCGGTTGAGCTCGAATACCCCAGTGTTTCCGCACATTGAAGGTACAGGCCAGAACACTGGGTACAATCAAAGCGTCACAGGTTGTGGTTCTCAACGAAGACATGTAGTTGTTACTCAACGAAAACTTATGTAGACAGCGTGATCCTCATCCTCAAATTAAATTTGACTTCGTTGAGAAACATATACATTAAAATGCGTGTGGTGCTCAACGAAGACCACTTTTAATGTTTATGTTTCTCTACGAAGTCAAATTCAATTTGAGTATGAGGATCACGCTGTTTGAATGAGGATCATGCTGTTTGCATGAGTTTTCGTTGAGTAACAACTGCACTGTCTTCGTTGAGAGCCACAACCTGTGACGCTTTGATTGTACCCAGTGAGAATATGTTAGGCTGTCAATGCTGGCATTCTGCAGCTCTCAATTACGTATAAAGAAGTGCACCAAAATGAGATACAATACCACTGAATCTTATTGTTTTTTTTTTTAGATTATTAGGACAAACTATTTTTGAAAATTGCAAGACAAATTCAACCTACTTACGAAACCGACCGCATCTGTATAAACAATGTTGATGTATGGCCACCCAAGCATTATTCGTGTTAAGTTTGGTCAAAATTCTATGAACGGTTTAAGAGAAGTTGTCCGGAAGGAAACGTTGACGCACTACGACAAACGACGGTAACAGACCCCCTCCCCCCTCCACACCACACCGGCTTTGTTCTCAGGTGAGATAACTAGAAGCAACATTTTCAAGCACGCATATTTGTGAATTTTGACCTCTGACCTCCTAAGTCATACATGTATCACACTCTGTCTGGTATAATTGTGATTCTTAAACGTGACACTTGGTCTCTTTTAACGTTTACACGTGTTAAAATTTATTTTTAATACATCTATTAATGTTGAAGCAAGAGTTCAGACAAGCACTAGCAAGTTTTACTCAAGTTTGACCACACCTTTTCAGATATCAAAATGATTCTTGCGCCCGACTCTATGTCTCATCAACGTCTACATTTGTCATTTGTACCATGTAATGTTGAAATTTGTCGAATCATATTAACAAGAGTTCGGACAAACTTTTTTTTAAATTGACGGTGTCCGATCGTGTCCATAATTATGTACGAATATGTAAATAAGTATGAAACTCAATAAACATCTATATCGGTATAAAAATTATTCTTGCGCGCGACACTCCGTCACAAGGTCAACATTTCAACCAAGCAATATTAAAACTTATCAACCCATTATGAAAGCCCGGACAAGCAATTTCGGACGCACGGACGCACCTGGACGGACGTACAATCCCCGAACCAAAAATCGGCGGACACGATAGAAATGCAACACAAGCTTCATGATAGTTCAGATTTTATTTTTAAAAATTTGCAATGAAGAATTTTATTGTGGCGATTATCTATTTACAAATACAATGTAAAGTTAACAGTTTTCCCACTTATTAATGAAACCATTCACAACACACATTCATGACTTTACTCTGAATTTACAATACTAATGATCAAGGATGCATGATATAGCGTATATTTATGAGGTATTTATCAGCGGAACTCAATGTGTAAGAATTACCCAGAATATCAAACACCCAAGAGGCCGGGAAGAGCTGAACCTATTTCACAGAGGAAAGATTCTTAGTGTCAAAAATCAATAAATGATAAACATGAGTTTCATAACAGGAAGTGACTAATTATGACCAACGCAGCCGCTTTAATGCAACATAACCCAAGGATCAATGAACACAAATACGTTCTGTACATGTATCTGTACTTCACCTTGATTACATGTGTAAAATTTTATTTTAATCACTTAAGAAATGTGGAATAAGTTGGCTCTAAAAATTTAAATCATTAGCTCATTTTTACGGAATCTTAATCTTCGTGTGGGAGGGGGTATGTAATCCGTGTAAAGTTTAAAGTTACTTGTAGCGGCTGAGATACATAGCAATGACCAATGGTCACATTGGACAAGCTTTATTCAAATTTTATGTTTACATCTTTTAAGTGCATAATTATAAGTTCCTGTTTCTTTACTAACAAATAATCTATAGATGACAATGGGGGTTTTCCTCAACATTTGGAAAAAGGCCAAATCATTATTTTGGTACTTAAACTTACCTATTTGGAAATGCAAATAAGCATGGTTCTATAAAAGACAATTTTAATTTGGAAGTGGCCTTTACAAGGCTGTACTTTAGTGAAAAAAGTATTCTACATAACTAGAAATTTAGAAAAATGTCACTTATTATACAGCTGCACGGGAAAGTTATGTATAGATATATCAATAAATGCAGGTCGAAATAGTTTTTTAAAACAAACTTTTAAAGCTCTAAAAAAGGTTAAGACACAATTTGGAAGAATGTATACACTATTCTGGAAAATAAAATGTATGTTTACAGAGGTATTAAGCAGTTATAAACTTAATGTATTAAATCTACCCCATAGATCACAGCTGGATATATCTGCTTTAGTGTGTATTGAGTGGTTTTTAAACTTAAAAATCAATACTTTTGAAATACTATTCTCTATTTTTACATGATTATACAAATCTGACCCTTCTCTTTTACAAGAATTGTAGCGCAATAAGTAGGCCAGTTGTAAAAATGAGTATGAGTAGATAAATGCCAATCTTTAACAAATGTAATTCAAATACATGGTCAAATTTGTTGTACACTTTTAAAGGGCAATAAATAAGAGGCCTAAGAACAAATGTGTTTAGATTTAGCTCCCCTTAATCTGTATGATGGTTATGAAGATGTGTCCATACATGGCAACATGACTGGCAATGTAACAAATATGGAAACTAACCTTATACAGCAAATGATAAATCAGAATTATCAATAGAAATTCAGAACTTAACATAAGTATGAATGTTTCAGGGTGTGTATTAATTTCTTTTTAACATTTGTACAATTTAAATCACAATGGTAGAACAAACTAAACCAAAAATATGCATAAACATCTACACTTCTGGTCTTCTTTTAAAGAAAATTATTGCTTCTTAGAAGTTTCAATTAGGGCCTACCTTATAATAAGAAAAAGGAGAAGAATAAAAACAATTTACACCAACATTATATTTTTTCTTAACAACAATGAGTGTGCAATGAATAACTGCTGTCAAATTGTCTTTTAAATGAATAAATTATAATTATCAATAAATAATAAAAAATATTTTGTTGGCATATTTAACTAATAGTAATGTATAGTGATGATTTGTAGAGCAGAATGAAACAACAATGATGATAGAGAGGTTGCACTGTCTACATGGACCTTTACTGAAACATTGACAGTCAAACAGTGGGTTGAATCGTCATTTAAGTTGGCCTTGCGAAAGTTCAGAAACAAAAAAGATTGTGATACATGATTGATAATTCAAGAATAACTGCCACCAGGATTGCATTTGAATATACAATAAAAACATAACTTCAGGCTACTTGAAACTATTTTTCTTCTTTCAAGTTTTAACTGCCTTGAATCTGATTTAAGTGTGATTCACTACAGATATGCTAGTCTCAAAACAGTTGATAATTGATTAACATGTTATCAAAATGAAGTTTCTTTTTGATAGAGCCCTTACAAAAGTTAAGAACTAAAAAAAATTATTAAAAAAATAATTATCAAATTATCATTAAACACAAAGCAAGCACTTTACATTGGAAACGAATTGAAACAGTCATGATAGTTTCTGTTTCATGAGTGTGTAGTCTATATACTTGTATATATATAACAACTCGTAAGCACGTCAGATACATAATTTGTACAAAATTCACTAGTTTTTCATATCTCTAGTAAAGCAATTACCTTACCCCCTGGATGACAATGTACCCCCCCCCAAAAAAAAAACTAGTTTTCATTTTAGTTTTTGTCTCACATATATAATGCAACCTCCCTATATCAATTTTAACATACATGATACACTCATATTTGTTCTAACATTTATCAATACATACCGTAACATATAAAATATTATAATATACTCTTAGAGAGTACAATCACAAATGGTGTAAACCCTAACAACAGTCAACAATGAATCACAAAAGTGTTCATGTTATCGCAGCCACAGTTTGAGTCTGAGTGCATCCACACCATTCAGGTAGTACCGGAACAGGCGTTTGTCTCGAACAAATCCTAGGTTTTCGTAGAGGCGAAGTGCCGACTGGTTGGTTATTTCTGTCTCCAAAACAACCTGAAATTACATCAACATCATGATGGTTCAATGTCATACTGTATTTAGTAACTATATTTAAGTGAGTAGCACAGTATTACACTACAGTAACCCTTACGCAATAAAGCATGTTTACCAAATTTCTGAATCAACTGTGTAAAAATGAAGTTTATGGTCACCTGTCCTTATGTGTTTCAAGTTTAATCCAGATGCTTAAGATCAAACTTGAAACACAAATATTTGCATGTTTGGGCAAACAGACAAACAGAAGATGGAAAATAATAGATAAATTAGAAGTGACACTCTATATAAATGTTAAATCAGGTAAGATTTGTTCACATATTTCACCATACCTCATCACAGTCATCAGCTATCATTGCTTTTATGGCCTTCAGCACAAGATGAGACCCTGAAACAAACAATGAAATGTTTTTTTTAAATAATTATGTGGGATAACACAGAAATTGTCCATCTAAAAGAAATAAACCTCCTTTCACTCATGACAGGTTTACATGATACATAATGCGAAGGGTTTGCTGTGTTTGGGTACAAATGTAAAATATGTTTTGATTAAGTGATACTGGTACCAATTTTCACACATGTTTAATAAACTGAAATAGCACATTACTCTAAAAATGTAACAACTTAAAAGTACCACTAAAAAGAGAATCACAAGTATTTGACTGTATGTTGAGAAAGCACTCACCGATCTTTTTTCTTCTGTACTCAGCATCTACAGCCAACATGGCTATATATCCCCTGCGAACCATTTTTTTGTGCATGTCCAACTTGCACACAATGGCTCCAACACATTTGTTGTCATCCATAGCCTATAGAAATAAAGCATTAACCATTTATAAAAAATATTAGATTTGTATGCACAATCGCATATCACAAAGCAGTTTATAATTACTCAAAGATTAAAGATATAGTTCTAATACCACTTTAAAATAATATAATTATAAAAGCAAAAAGAACAGAAGCATGTACTGGTAAGCATCTTTAGCTACAAGTGTCTTTTTTTGTACTTTTTTTCCATTAAATTATATTTATAAAGTGAAACAAACAAGAATGCATGCAAAATATTTAAAATGTGTACAAATAAGTAAAGTATATTTGACTACAAACCCTAAACACTGTTCAAAGTCTTACCAGAAAACACAATTTGGGCCAGTTATGAATGAAGTATCTGTATGTGTAGATGGAATATGGCTCTGACAAGTCTTTGGTAATCAAACGCATAATGTCTGGCATTTGAATCTCGGATTCATAAACAACATACTTGATGCCATCAATGACATCTACATGTGTACTTGGATTTTCTGACACTTCATCCTTAGAATTGAGGTGTAATGAGTCAATGTCACTGGTTAATTCTTTAAACATGTGTGTATTTGATTCAGAACACTGACACTCGGCCTCGGTGCACTGTTCATCCACTTCTTTACACCTACTTTTTTCAGACACACTAGAATCTGAGGCCATTGGACATGCATTGCAATTTGATTCAATAGCACGTTTAAATTGTTCAATATTACTATGGTCGTATCCAACAACACCATTTAAGTCGGGAGAATGCTTCGAAATTCCATTTAAAGGCTGTTTGTCAAGTTTAGCAGAAAGACACGTTTTCTTTGAAGGACTATCTAAGTGGGTGGGGAAGGGGTTTTCATTTTGTATTCCGTGATTGTCAATTTTGTTCGGTTCTAACATCTGAGAAAATTCGGCCATACTTATAAGCTTGTAAACTATATCTTTTCACGTCAGAAGCTCAAGAGCATCTATTATATCACTAGAAGAAAATTAAACGTAGTTTGACAGTCGCTCATGTTGTTGTACTTTCAGCCATATTACTTCCGGTTTTTGACATAATCACTACACCACACTTATTGTGATAAAAAGAAAAACATCTCCAGGTTTTATCGTCAAGCAATATAAAATACCAAGATAATTATAACTAAAAAAAATGTTCAATACAGTACTTTCAACACATGTCTTATAATAGTAATAATGTTGAACTACTTTTCATAACACTATTTTTTCTGCGCCAGGTTTGGGAGTCGTAAGGCACTTCCGGGTATACATGTGTACGCAGTCAACAATATTTTGTAATACTGAAACAAACTCTTTCTATAAATATTCATGATTTAAATACAGTGTCCACTAAGGCTCATTTTAATTCTTTATAACACAGAGTGGTGTAAGTTGTTATTAATTGTTAGAATAATGTATTGCTTGTCGTTTAAAGAAAAGCACTAAAATATTTATTTGACCAAGGTCATTTTACATTTTTTTGAGTCAGGTGCAAGTAATTGACAACTGCCCTACTTGAGTCAGGTTTCATTTTTGAAAGTGTAAAGTTATGAGGATGAAAACAAAAATTAAAACAGACACACATGACTGTCGTTTATACTTGTCTGTCAGATTTTTGTTGTTTACAATAACTTATTATCAATCTTAACTGCAGCGGTGGCTCAGTGGTTATCTAGTGTTCGCCCTGTAAGCGGGGGGTCTTGGGTTCGATCCCTGACCGCGTGATACCAAAGACAGTATAATAATTGTAGCAGATGCTTCCATGCTAAGCGCCCAGCTTATAAGGATAGGTCTGGCTTCTCCCTCCTCTCCTGTCAAACCTCGTTAAAAAAATAAGATGGATTCCATCTGGAATGAGTTTTCGAGGGTGATTAATATAAGATAGGATAACTTGCTTCGCAATTGACCTTAAATAAGTTTAAATTAATCTTAAATTATGTAACGGCATCAAACAATAACATCTTCATTTTTCTTTTTATAGTAAACAATGGACAAAGAGTCGTCAAAATCAGATGAAACTCCAGCAAAATATAAAGCCTTAAGTAGAGCTGAAAGAAAAGTTTGCTATGACGCCAGAGATGTCTACTTTAAATGTTTAGATAAAAACAACGAAGATCTTTTCTTGTGCGAAAAGGAGCGACGAATGTGCGAAAAAGTGTGTCCAAAACTATGGGTAGGTTATGTAATATAAATTGTGTCACATTTCCATAAATGTTTGTAAACATAGTAGTCATTTCTTGAAATGTGTGTGAAAAGTTGTTTGAAGAGATTCGATCGAAAACAGATGCCATAGATGTCCCTGTTAGCTGCAAAAAGAAAGCAATTTACATGATTTGGGCTAAGTTTTTAATAGTTGCTTGTACCTTTGATCTCCAGTGAATTAGGGCTTATATTATCAGGTGATAACCTATGAGTGTAACCTAAAAAAACAAACATAGATCCTGTTTAATACAAGAACAAAAAGGGAAGGAGTTCAGTCTGTAGTCAGTATTGTCTTTTGGCAGTATAAAGTTGAAGTTCAAAGTGTTCAGGTTCCATTTTTTCCTATGTGACTTAACCAATGACTTGACTTCATTTCAGGTTAAACAGTTTATGGATACAAGAGTGTATCAAGAAATGAAAGCAGCACAAACAGGGATGTCTCAACCGCCCAAAAAATAAATGATCTCCATAAGTGACAACAAAATGTGCAGGGTTTCTGTGATACATGTCTTGTAGACATGAAAAACAGTGCGGATACCTTCATACTTCAGTATACGTGTTCGTCTGGGGATAGGGAAGAAATGGATACTGATGTAATCATGTTAAACATATTTCGGGTGTTTAGCTGATTTGTGTACCAAAAATCCTGATTTATATTATAAATTAAAGGGTTTTATATAATTATATTTATAAATGTTTTCTATCATCAGTTGAATGACTTGGCCCTGTCCTCCTAGTGTTATGCTTTCTGTATTTTATACTGAAATTTTACATGTATGTGTTATACACAAGTTATACAAATAGAAAATAACCTATTTTCAGTTGCCAAAGAAATGCCATTACAGTTTAAAACATCTTTGTTATATCTAATATATATACCGGTAAGAATAATATCTGCTGTGGACATTTTTAGCTAATTGCAAATGCTCGACATCCTCTTATGATGTAGTGTTTTTTTAACTTATTGGTAAATCTTAATAAACTGAAAACAGTTCAGCTTGCCTCTTTTATATATTAAACCCTAGTGCAATCTACAAACCTAACTTTATGACACAATAATGAATAATAATGGATCAATGCAACAAAGGACAATAATTCCTTTAAAATTTAAGGAGAGGTTGAGCAAAGAAGCATTGTCAGGCAATAACTCCTTTCAAAATGAAGCTAATCCCAGACAATATGCTTATCAAAACTTAGTGACTGTATTTTGTGGGTATTGTTAAATTCTCATCAAAAATGTAGGAGTTTGAACACAAACATTTTATTTCAAATAATCAATAAAATGCAGTATTATTACGCCTCAAAAACAATCGAAACCATGTGGACTATATGTCCCCTACAGCACTTGGTGATGTATGCATTCTGTATCTTAAAAATTTAGTAGAAAAAGTTGAGCACAAAACCATTGACATGAAAAATTTCCACAAAACAGCAATTTATTCTTTGAAAATAGGAAAATGTAAACCCCAAAATACATGCAGCAGCACTCTTTGATAATTATTGTGTGAATGTTTAGTGTACATCACCTGAAAAAGTTGAGTCAAGCACAGAAAATGTGCAACAGTAACAGTTAGATGGAATAATGACGGTAAATTCTATTTTCCTCCAACTTTCGACAGAGGAAAAAACAACCATTATTTATACAAGTTTTTTGTAAAGAACAATGTACCAATGTTTTTTAAATGCATAATGCATTTAGACTTCTAGCCTATAATTCACCTGCCTTTTTATGGGTATTTACACACTGAGATGATAATTATGACAAACTTTAATGGAATTTTTTTTCTTAACAATTTGTTAAATAAAATTATTATTATTATTATTATTGTATGGCCATGAAGGATATATCCTTAATTTCCAATACTAAGATAAATGTTCAGGATGTCAAGTCTGGTGTTTGAGTCTGTGAGGCAAGACATTGATGAGCACAGCCAAATATGCTTTTTCAAATCAAAAACATAGAAATAATATTCATTTGTTCACAATTTTAATCATTTGATAAAAGTATGATATATAAAGTGTGCTTCTGTAGATTTAATTAGTTATATGTAATGAACAATTACATTCATATCGCTAAACATAAAGAAATAATGTTAATGTTTTTCTCAACCAAAATTAGGTACGATGACAAATGACGTTTGATTGGAATAAAATTACAGTTCTACCTATAGAACAATTTCTAATACTTAAGTACTTTAAAACATGTAAGCATACAGTACATATTTTTAAATATTATTTAACACAGTATAAAAATATTTGTCACGAACAAAAAAAAGATTTGATTAGAAAACAATTTCATTGAACACAATGTTCTAAACCAGTTCACAGATATTTTATAATTGTTTTTTTACTATGTATAATACATTTTTGCCTATGAATTAGTCATTTTCGTTGACCTGAAGCTGTGCGATGTCAGTTTAAAGATTTTGTTTTACAAATCATTTAATTATTTAGAGATATGTACTTGTTATTCGCAGAATATAAAATTTTGCTTGTAGCACATAAAATTAATTAAAAAATGTCATAGATTTCTCTTCATCCCTTCTGGTTGGAAAATGTCCTAAGCGACCCTCGATAAAAGGTGATTTCCTAAGTTATCTTTAAAACCAATTAAATGCAGTGTCAAAAATAGCTCAGTGTGTAAGGTGGATTTCTCGTTTTGTCAAGGTTACTGCAGGGTGGGTTCAATTCCCAGTTAGGACCCAAACATATCCTTTCTAATTTATAATGTAATAATAAAAAGTTGTTTACATTTCTAAACAAGAGGGCCCAGAGGGCCCTGGAACGCTCACCTGAGAGTGAAGATTTTAAAGAGTTCCCTTTTTTCATTGCTTTATATACAACAGGCAACACCTGGGGGTCTAAATCTGAAGTAATGTTTAAAAAATAATGTTCTAAGATTTGACCTGGTGACCTAGTTTTTGAGCTGACATGACCCATATTCGAACTTGGCCTAGATATTATCAAAACAAACCTTCTAACCAAGTTTCA
>Ga0224511_10004061_pt1 | contig 10903 bp, 9 predicted proteins | sample SF_May12_sed_USG_2_FD_169988 | JGI IMG/M metagenome (GOLD analysis project Ga0224511, IMG submission 169988) | Sediment microbial communities from San Francisco Bay, California, United States - SF_May12_sed_USGS_8_1 | ecosystem: Environmental > Aquatic > Marine > Sediment | place: USA... | reverse complement strand
ATGCAGTCTTACTATTTCAGGAGAGCATGCCAAGAGTACCAAAGCGACAACACCAGTAAGACTATATACTTTAATATGCATATACTTATCTATAACATAAAAAGTAGTTTCTGAGCTTGAGCATTTTAACTTGACATATGTGTATACATAATTATTCAACTCTCTTTAATGAACCTTGAAACATCAATGAGAACTGTTTTTGTTCATTTCGATAATAACTTGCAGAAGGGATGATGCTTTGGACTGGGAAGAGCAGGAAGAAGCAGAAGAACACATTCGAAGAGTGAACAATGGTAGAAAACAACAAAGAATGTCTACCGGCATAGACACACCAACCAGTAAGTTGTGTTCCTTATAGGGATTACTCATAAGGTCTTTTCTATCTATATAAGATTAAAGTAACCAATAATCCTTACACATGCTAGGAGAATTAAGAGATCGGTACTGAATGGCCTATCTATATACACGGCAGATTACATTTTTTGAATCTACATTATTTTCATGACAAAGGTCAACTAGAGTTCACCATTGAGCAATCCATGTTAACAATTAGTATTTTATGCGTAAGAAGTGGGTTTTATTGGTTGAATATTAATCAACTTAACCATGTGTTCGTGTGAATAAAAACCCGTCCTGGAAGCTGAGCAAGTAGAACACGCGAATGCAATTTTTTGTTTTGTGACAGGGGTTCGACATTTGAGCCTCAAATTTGCAATGGTGAATAATCCTTAATGGTCAATCACAATCGTGTCGTATCCATCTATACGTAAAGACAGAGCCGCCATTTTCGACGCAACTTTTGCATTTGTTTTCCAGTGAAATGAAAGGAAACACTATTTTGACTAAATCAATCTTTTCAAATAGCAATCTGCACGAGAAATGTGTCTTGCACGTCTACATTGCATTTAGTTTGCATATGTCAAGTTTCAAGTTGTAATGGCATAAGAAATGTGAAGGTAGTTTGCAGCACAAACTTGTAGCATGGAATATGGGCAGACGCTACCATAGCTATTTTCAAGAGGGCGTAGCTCTGTAATGCTTAAATCAATGTGCACGAGAAATAGATGGCTGCACAAACTTAAAAGAATATATTAGGAGGAACCAAATGCACACAGCCCACGACACATGGAACACGGCGGACAGAGTGACTCTAAAACTTCATTTGCGGGTGTATTACCATACAAATACAATATCTTGGAGCAGGAACGTATGAAACAATCATGGTGAATTGTTCAAGTTAAAGCACTTACTTGAGCACTTACAGAAACTTACTTGACTTTAAACGGGGTTTTAACATCATCTTACCTATCAAATTTGACCTAATCATTTCTCGCTTAAAATTGAATAATTTGAATAACTGAATTGAAATTCTCAACTGCTCTACTAGTAAAACAATTATTTATCTTTCGAATAGGACAAATAGTACCGTGTATTAGGTCAAATTTGTTTTTGTATTTGTTCTTAAAGAACACAGAAGTTGCGCAAAAACTCCGAAATTTTCAAGATGGAGACTCTTAGTTTAAGATGCTATGCCTCTATCTTTTAGGTCAGTATTGTTTACATCTTACATTTTAACCGTATTTCAGCAGTGAAACCTACTCCTGTAAATATGAGAAACTGGCAAATATAGTTATCCATGCATGTAAAAAAAGAATTTGTTAAAGATGTGTGGCGCGCAAATTTGGCTTGGTTTATTTATGTTTCGACGCCATGCACGCCATGCGTCGAAACAGTTAAATAGCTTGACTACAATCGATACTCTCAGTTGACTCGGTGGCGCAGAGGTAACGCATCCGCTTAGGGTGCGAGAGGTTCGGGGGTTCATATTCCGGCTCTGGCAAGGGTTTTTATGTTTATTCTTTTGTTTTGTTGTTGTTGTGTTTTTACTTTTTGTCTTAAAACACATTATTTGTCACAAAAGTTTGCAATTCCTTTTGCAATGTTAATATACATGTAGTTAGTATACTTAACATATTGCAAGATTTGTGACGGATTCTAAGGGACCGGTATAAAGATACAGACCTAGCAACTTTAACGTTTAGATGGATACGACAAGGTTTTGATTTTCCACATTGCTATTCGAGTTATCTCACTAAATTTGTATTTTTCTTTTCTCTTTTTACACCTGACTTTTGCTTAGAAGCAGTCAGAAGCTTTTTGAGGAAATGCTTTGGTATGTGGAGGTGAATTCAGGAGAGCTAATTATGACACTGCATCTTGATACAAGCTCTTTGTAAAACCTCAGCGAAATCTTATTCCTCTTATATACACTTATATACAAGTATAACAAAAAAGCTCGTTATATAAACATAAACAACTAACTATACCATATATTGTCAAAACCTTCCATTTGTTTATTGGCGTTTTCATGCGTATGATTACAAATGGTATATATTTCAAGACATCAAATCAAACCAGCAAATAGCTGGTAACGCTGTTCCTCAGACTCCAGAATCTGGATATGGGACGTCACCAGGCGATTCCTCTTCGACGCCTCCTCATTTGGGTGGCAATCTGCAAAGGACTACAGGTAATCTATTTGCTTTTTCTGATTATGACACTTGTAATAAAATGCCATGCAGTAATTGTTGGTTCATACACGATTAGAGTTTGTTCTGTACAATAGCCAGAGTATGTGGCGTGACAATGCTTTACAGACTTGAACATTATTCTACAGGGTCCATGATGAAAAATACATTCTTTAAAGTTGCGCTGTTCACTAACCGTTTGGTCAAAGTCGTTATTTCGATTGAGTAGGTAGATACCTGTTTTGTAATAAAGCCCGAAGCGGCCAGCTTAGTACAGTCTAAACGCGGATTTTTTAAAATGTTTTGTGGACAAAAAGGAATTTCTATTTCTTGTCATGTAACACATTGTTCTAGACACGTACATATAGTGTCCACGAAAGTGTTCCGGCAAAGAAAATGGATTCATTATAATATGCATATATCCCAACACTGTTTGTATTAATTTGACAAATGTTTACCTAGAGGAAGACGTTCTCATATGGACACCACACACAAGAGACTGGGCACCACCTTGCAGTCGTGAGGAGGTAAAATGTACTTCTTGTTTCTTTACAGTCATGTAATAATAAATGACTGTGTCTTCTGCCATTCATGTATTTATATATTTATATATTATTAAATTACCGCAAAGGTCTATGATCTTCTGGTATTTATATTCAATAAACACATAGCATAAAATCTCTTGGTTTCAATAAACGATACATGTAATATTACAGAATCTTATTTATTTAGCAACCTAGCTCTGTATATAATAGTTTGATGTGTATTTTACATATTTCAGAGAATTATCCAACGGTTTGGTCCGGATCATTTAAAGAATTTCATTCAAAAACATTATTTGACTTTAAAGGAAGAAACAGGATCTCCAAAGGAAATCGCTGATATTTTACTCAATAAAGAAGTTATAGACAGCAATAATGTCGAATTGATAAATGAAGCTAATGGGCGGGCTAAACAAACAGACATTTTACTAAAAGCCATAGTAAAATCTCGGTTGGTTAAAAAGCCACAGACAATGAAACACGTAGTTGATGCCTTTGAAAGCATCGGAAGACCCGATCTGTTTGAAAACATCAATCAAAAGATAGGTATGTTGTTGATCTTTTTTCTTCAAAACATTCATTTTGATTTAAAGTGTTGGTTTGATAGCAATGCAATATATTTAAAAATACTTATACATGATATTGCTTACTTTTCTCCAGAACAAAAGGAATTCAAATTCCAACATGGTCGCTTGCACCACCGAGATATAAAAAGACGCCTTATTGAGACCTGGCACGAAATAGAAGATGAAGTTGACCCTTTAGCTTTAATAGACCCTCTTTTGTCTGAGTCTGTTTTAACCTTCGATGAGCATCAAAATCTGATAGAAATTGAGTTTAAGCCAAACAGAATGATGTATTTATGTGAATACGTACTGCGCAAACCTCCACGAGCCTTTGTCGCCTTGTGCAGCATAATGCAACATGACTACAAAGACATTGCCGACCGTCTCCTGTCACAGGAGAGACTCGCTTCTTTGGCTAGTCAACAAGGTCAGCGTTAATTTGACTATATGTGCATGTTTTTCTAGATTACAAGTAAAATATATAAAGACTAATTAAAAATCTCTACATTGCATGCACTGCCTTTGCGAATCTTTCAAATACACATTTTTTGTTTCCTTTCGGATGAGTTTGCTGACTTTTTAGTTCTGGCTTCATTTATTTTGAAATACAGTATGTACATATAATAAGGTTACAAGAAAAACAATCAAATATTTTCGAACATCATTAAAAATCAAATAATCAATACATCTGTTATCTTTCAATTCAAATTTGATTTGATGAAAACACATTGGCGGTTTTATATAATATCAAATTCAAATATATATGTTAGAATATGGCTGTGTTATGTATTTTGTTAACGTTAAACAAACGCAATTATTGAAGTCCTGCGTTTTTTTAACCTTTAAAATTTAAGCATATGCATTAGTTTTAGAAAACTGATTTCGTTGTTTTCTTCTATTGCATTTGAGGATAAATTGTTTTTATTTTGCCTCAGACCGAGAAAGAATAGACATGGATCTGTCATTTTCGGAATTGGTTCGGATTGAAAGGCGGTCCAGAGAAGTTGGAGCATACGGTGAAAATACATTTGTGTCGATTACCTGGACTTTTTCAATTTTGTTATGAATACTACTTGTAAAATGTTTTGTTTCGTTTTATGATCGATAACTGTAATAATGAATTTGTAATTTGTATTTTAAGCGGTTGGGGAAACGGAGATCACTTTCAATTTGGGATCTGAGGACATTGAACGGACTGTTGTAGGCGATTTAACAGATAATCGCGAATCTCTTGAGAACACGGTAAACTTTGTATTTTATAACAACGAATAACGAATACTTTTGAAGTAATATGTTTTGGATTTGTTATAACGTATGTTATGCCTACTTTATATTTCATGCGTATTTTGATACGGAAATGTTAGTGATGCAATGCCTCATCACCGGCGCAAAGATTTTTTTATAGCATTCTATTTCGTGAATGTTTTATAATTAATAAACAAAGACTGGACTTGTATCTCGATGAAGATTCTCACATATATTTATAGTTTATATAATACTATATGATATCAGATGTATTCATGTTTGCATGTGCAACGTTTTTGTTATTACAGGCAACAGGCATAGCATTAGACGTGAAGGAAGTAACATTTTCTTCCATCAAAATAAGGGTTACACACTTGACAGCACTGGCCCAGTTTCAGTTTTTCAAAAACTGCAATGATTCTAAAGACTATGTTCTGAAAATCCTGCGATCGGTTCTTAAGAGGGAACATATTGCGATGTTACAAAAAGCACTCACGGGCAAAATACAATTTAAAGTGGTGTTCAAATTCCCGGAAATTGATTCTGGTAATTGTTTTATTTTATCTTTAATTCCAGTCATTTGTATAATGATGACATCGTTATGCCATCGCTGATCCTTGACATGTTGATACATATGTAGTATATCAACTTGATATAATTATTATGTTTTTTGTTATGATGTGGTACAAAGGTTATTCCTTAGCATTTTTATTAGTCCCCTACCTGTGTTCACACCGGAGAGGACTATAGGTTTACACTCCGTCCGTCCGTCTGTCCGTCCGTCATTCCGTCAGTCAGTCCGTCAGTCCGTCTGTCCTCTTAAAATCTGAATCCTTTGATAACTTAAAAACTATTAAAAATAGGCGCATGAAACTTGGTACGTGAATAGGTAGCAATATGCACGCGCAACATTTGGGTCGCTACCTTGAAGGTCAAGGTCACAGCATGCCCTTGAAACAAAATCGTGACGGCCCATAACTTCGTTTTTTGAAGTCTGATTTTAAAATTATTTCACAGAAATGATCCCCATATTAAGACGACGTGTCGCGAGCAAGATTTGGGTCGCTACCTTGAAGGTCAAGTTCACAGCGTTATTTGACGTCGGATTTTACAACTCTCATAAAAATGATCCCCATATTGGGATGACATGTCGCGCGCAACATTTTGGTCGCTGCCTTGGAGGTCAAGGTCACAGCATGACCTTGCAGCATAAACTTGTCCGGCCCATAACTTTGTTATTTGAAGTCGGATTTTACAACTATTTGACAGAACTGATCTCTATATTGAGATGATGTGTCACTATCTTGCCCATTGTTTGGCTATGTGCGTACTTCACTGCATTATACTAGTAGTGTTGCTTAAATTGCCAGTTTCAGTGGTCTACAAGGAATGTGTCCATTTTGTACATCGTAATTATAGTTTTCTATCTGAAAATTGAATTAATCATAAATGGCAATAAACAGGAGCTTATGATAATTAAATAATTTTTTGAGAGACCGGCAGGGTCCGCATACTATAACATGCTTGTTCGAAAGAATGCGTATTAGAACTACTTAAATTAAGTTGTATTACGACCTTTTTCAGTGAAGTGTTTACCACAGGAATGTCCAATCAAAACAGCCATTCAGTTCCCCATTACAGCAAGGCAATATGGTAAAAGAGTATTTTATTCCTTTCAGCAATGTAGGCTTTACACGTATGTTTGGTTAGACAATATTTTGGTTTATTGCTATATTTAATTAACTATTATTAAAACTTATTATTAAAAACGAACAAAAGATGTTTTTATTATACATTATCTGAAATTATCTTCAATGTGTTTCTGTATTTCATCATACATGTACATTGCAAAACTAACGTTAAAAATACAAACCTTTGAACAAACATCGACTTTTCTATTCGATTATACATAAAGTGTGATATTGTTTTCAAGTATGTGGAAATTAAAAAAATATCGATATCTTATTGCCTGATTGTATTGCAATAAATTATCACAGACTACAACTTAAAACTGGTTTATGTTTTATGTGTGAAGAATAGCAGTATTTATACATTACACATACGAGCCCAATAAACGACATTTTGCTTTTACAGATATCGATAAGTATTCCATACTGCTGTTGGAAGAACTTGATCCAATGAAGTTCCTGAATTTCATGCAAAAGGTGAAAGTTTCTGGAAGTTCGCACATACAGAAAATGTTGTCTGCAGACTCGCGGCGAAACAAATGCAAAACGCTGATTGCATTTGTGAAAGAATGGCATTGTGAAACCCTGTTTATGACAGAACTGAAGAAAAAAGGTTACGAACACGTAGCAAAACTGATGGCAATGGACCCGAAAGAAATTCAACGTAAGTATAACAGACTTAATTTTTACCAACACACTTGAACACCCGACTGCATAGAATACACGAGTAAAACGAACACGTTGATGTTTTTACAGAACCATATATTCTGTTTCACAATATATACATCAAATACATAACAGTACATTTGTTTAAATTTCCTTATATGCAGGTCGCCGTGAGGCTGTTTGTCTTCAACTTGGCGAAGACATAGTTGATATCATTGAACCAAGGCGGTTTGTGAAGTACATGTCAGCTGACATTGTTCAATTCGACACCATTTTGACAATGACGTCAAGACGTGCAAGAGCGTCAGCATTCCTGAAGAATATGTCGACGTCAAGTGATACAGTGTTTGCCGAATTCTTGCAATGTCTGCAAATTTTAGGATACGACCAGCTTTTAAGAAAAATAAAAATGACTGATATTGGTAAGTCGTTTTTGAAGCCACCAAACATTTTGTTTACGGTAATCATAGTAGGCATGTATTAGTTGGTAAATATCCATGTCATATTCGTTGGTGTTATTAGGTTTAAAGATCTTTTGCATTGCTGCAAATGTGCGTTTTGTACGCATTTCGTAATCCTTAAATGTATCATTTAGGTCATTATGAAAATGGCCTTCGGAGCCTACACGGCCATGACAACAAATCGAAGATTGTTGTTATAAAAGGCACTATTGATGCTACATTTACAAAAAGTAAGTTCTCGGAATATATAACTTTTATATCGTATTATATTTCCAATAGTTTAATATTGCCACTAACACGTAGGTGTATTGTAATGACGGTTAATTTATTAAAGAAACAAAAATGTATGATCATAATTTAACTCACGTGTCATGCTTTTTAAAACTTTTTGTTGACTTCCGGTCTTTTCATATTGAAAGGTAAAGAGAGCGACTGTCCTCTTGCGATTCACATAGAATTGCAAGAAAAACACGATGAAATATCCCAGCCCAGAATTTCAATAGATCCTGGTAGTGGGGGAATAAGCCAACAAAAGATAAACAGAATTCAGAAATGGATACAAATTCACAAATTAGACAATAACATTGACGCGGATCATGATATTTCTGACAAAGGAGGTATGTTTAATAGTAAGATGACATGCGTAATAACTTTGGTAGAATATTTTTGTATTTGTTTCTTTAAATAGAGATCAAACTATTTACGGATTAAACATTAGACTTTATTGCTATATTTTCATTGGATTAAAATGCTAATTTCCTAAAACCACACAGATAAACGAATTTTAGCAATTTGTGCTAGTATATTGTATGGGTCGCTCTCTACACAAACCCACTAAATTGTATTTTAAAGACGGTTAAATAAATGTTTTGTCGCGCTTTCGTGAAACAAAACAAATGTTTCAGTTGATGAAGACAAGACACATGACCGACCTACAGAATGCAACGAACATGAAGTCAGTTGTGCTACAGACTTGGACAAACACGTTTTTTCTCCAGTTGCGTCGTCATCTGGTTACGGTTCAGGCAAATACGCGGTGACAGAACGAGACGCCTTATCACCACTGCCGTCGCTGCCTTCTCCTGTCCTGCTTCCTCTTAGCAGTTTAGGTACTCCTGAAAATCACGAGAGCGTTTCAGTAAAAAAACAGTATGGCTTTGCATCTAAAGAAGTTTTTAGGCAAAGGCGAACATCTACTGGTACTTCAAGTGAATCAAACGATTCCACACAATCAGTTTCTCCGACTTTCTTAGGTTTTAGAAAGCAAAGTATGTTAAAAAGAGTCTTTGCAAAACCCACGAGCACAGCCCCAATGCACCAAAAAGTAATGAAAGATACTAGATACGTAACGTTCAAAGAGACCATTGACTGTGATTCAGATTAGACATATCGAGAAGAACACACACGTGTTAAATAATTCGTTTGAAGTTTTATCTTTATGTGGATCTAGTACATGCATGTGCCTTTTTAAGGATTAATAGAATTTAAACTTCTTAGACATGCATCTATACAATTCAATATTTTGTGTATGTGCTTTCTATTAAAAAAGAATTATTATTTTATGGTTTGGTCGCCGGAAAGTTCAGTCGGTAGGTCTCATGACTGCAAACCAGATGGTCAGGGGGTCGTGAAAAGATCTTTGAGTGAAATGTTGAATCAACTCTTTATATATTGTATATACAAGATGTTTTTTCAGGGCACAATTTTAATAACAAAATATTGATGTTTTGGCAAAAATTATTTCCAAAAGTGATAAATATGTTTTGAAACAAAACACTCTTTATTCCTGCAATTTTACGTTTTCTTCTATGCAACCTCGGTATAATGGCAATTCGGCGTTTATCCGATGTGCGTGTAGCCGCAATTCACTTACTTGAAACTATGTGTAATTAATGTTTATGATTAACGAATTAATATTGTTTAGGGTGAAACCCATGTCCCCTTGCGTACTGCGTACCGCCTAAAATTTGCCTTGCCCATGCACTGCATACCGTTTAACACCCAAAACAAGCTTTTTTGGCGTTTCCATTTACATGAAGAATATATAAAAATAAATCGGTACAAGTTGACATTATATGTGACGATTGTTGTGTTTCTTGATGAAAATTGCTCCCTTGATAGGTAAAATTTGATGTCTGCGTACGATATTGGAACATTTTTGCTACTGCCTTCATCTTTACTGTCAACTTCCAGCGTATGAAAAAAGGAATACTTTTTGTGAAGAAGTTTAGATATTTTTTTCTGGGATTATATTCATAGCCCGTTTATTTTACTTTTGCTTTATGTTGTTTTTCTCTAATATATTTTAGAATCTATATGAAATGTAGAAACAATATGCGAAAAAAATATAAATAAATATTTTTCGCAAAAGTAGCTCAATATCTTTTAACAATGCGTGTTTGGCTCTACATTCTTTGGTATGTAATATATTGATCATACTGTCCATGTGTGTGATGTTCAAGGGAGAATTTGTATTCTAAGAGTGAAACTATACTGTTGTTGTTGATGTGTGTACATGTGACGGTCTCTTGGTGATCAAGAGACTATATTATGCTAAGTGCGTGTTTAACAGCACCGTGTGCTGGCTCCATAAAACGAATAAGGAAATGAGTGTATACATATCTTTACTATTGTATGTTAATGTATTGATATTTGACTTTGGTTTGTTGAATGTTCTGATCAGTGAATGGTGAATTTTCTTTTGTTTGTAATACTTGTCTGAGTGTGCCTATTCATTATAAATTGATTTTAGTATATTCAGTTATTTCGCCTTTTGCTCATGATGTACGATTTGTAAATAGATCTACTAAAGATAATTATTACTTCGTATTATATTTTTATAGTCGTATGCGTTATACGAATATGTGTAGCCTATAGCAAAATGCTTAATGCAGCGAATGTTTTGGTGACTCTTTTATGTTTATGTGTGTCTGTAAGTGTGTTCCGGGTTTGATCAAGATATCTGCAATGTTTACAAAAGGAAATGTTCTATTGTTTCTAAATCCACACAGTGTCAACATAGAGGACTGTTAAACAGATTCCATATGAAAAGGTTTTCATTTGTTGCTATATTTCTATGTATTACCTTTGATTTTAATTGTTTTATACGACTGTCTACTAATTTGTTGTAAATAAATGTATATACGGATTTTCTTCTCCAAAACATTTGAAAACGTGTTCACGAGGTTTGCTGCAGCTTAAAACTGT
>Ga0224511_10004060_pt1 | contig 10903 bp, 4 predicted proteins | sample SF_May12_sed_USG_2_FD_169988 | JGI IMG/M metagenome (GOLD analysis project Ga0224511, IMG submission 169988) | Sediment microbial communities from San Francisco Bay, California, United States - SF_May12_sed_USGS_8_1 | ecosystem: Environmental > Aquatic > Marine > Sediment | place: USA... | reverse complement strand
ACAAGCAACATAATTCTTACATAGATCTACATCATCTATTTTAAACTAAACATTTGCCTCCAATGTATCAAAAGTAATGCAACGACCAAAACGATGTCTTTTTCTTACACAACAGATAAGATCATATTGAACGTTTTCAGAGAAATACACATAAATGAACTTGAACTTACCGAATAAAGAATAATACACAAACCACAAGGTATCATCATAGTCCATTTATTACTTGTGAGATAATATTAAGCAGACACTAATAATATATAAATTAAAGAGATGTTGAAAGAAAAAGATCAGTATCAGTGACGTGCTTCACAGAAACATAGTACCATGTCAACGGCTGTCTGTAACGCCGCGACTTTCGCATGTGTTGGAGCAGTACATATTCGAGCAGTGGTCAAAGGCTTGACTACATGTAGCAGTAGTGTGTCGCACTATTTTATAAATTTAAATGCCATGAACACTGATTTTAAGAGTGAGAAGAATACGTGTCCTACTCTAACATGTTGGGTCCATTTGGCTAACTAAGCAATATTGATAATTTGATATCGTTTAAAAGAGCTATGTTTGGAGATAACAATTTCAACTAATATATAGAATAAATTATTGTTATTATTTATGTTAATATTACTTACTTTGGGATACATGCCTTAAGCATGAAGTTTGTACAATGATATCATGTCAAATATTATATCAGGGCGAAACAATTTTTGTCAACTCATTTGTGGTTAATTTAATATAATATATTTGCAAAGTTATGATTTTTATATCTGTATCAGAATTATGACGCTGAACCGCTTTTTACCATTTTAAAACCTGAGAAACAAGTTTAGGCGCATTTGTGTTATTTTCTTTAATGGCGTCATTTCGTCATTTGAACCTAATCTTAGACTTTGACACACATATTGCAGCAATGGAAACAGATATGTAATTATAAGTTTGTGATGGCCTCTTATGTGCTATATGAGTTTAAATAAAGATGGACAAAAAAGATCCTGTTCGATTAAACAACATGGTTCGGAGACGAAACGTTAGCAGAATAAATTGGCAACTGGCTGATATATTAAATAAAAACCATCTTAATGGCCTCCAATGTACACAGCGTTATTAACGCTAGAATCTCAACCACCTTATTCTATTAAGCGGGAATCTGTATTCCCAAACGTGTCCGCCATTGAAAAAAACTATATCCATTTGCACTTAAGAAGGAACATTTTTGTGCGCTAATTGACAAAAGATGTAATTGCATTAAGAAAATTCGAAGCAAAATGTAAAACGACACTGTAGCAGTTAAACGTTAAGAAAGCTTTATTAAATATTCATAAACCAAGAGTGAATCAGTAAGGCCTGAAATCAATACAAAATACAATAAAGGAAGATTAAATACAAAATAAACCATAACAAACAAGAAATGTCTTTAAAAAAGACAAACGGCGTCGGATTAAAAAAAGGAAAAAGTATAACACAAGGCTTGTACTTGTTCATAAATCTTACAAAGATGACAGATAACTTAGAATGATTATTGTCAAGGATCAGTGGACAGCTATTTTGGCCAACTTTGTTACAAAGTAAGTGATGTCTTCAAACTCCATTAAGGAGATTTATTACTTGTGTAATGACAGACAGAGGCAGGCAAAACTTGCAAGTCTTATCTTGGACACAAAGCACATGCTCAAGTCAATAACATAAAATGACATTTTCAACTCAAAAGTTGTTGCGTTATATAATCTCTACTAGACAAATGAACTCGTAGTCGCAAACATGGGCAACAATAAGTATATTTTTTTGATAAAATAAATGTTTTGATTGTTCTAGGTTTTAATTTAATTCATTACTTATAATAGTGGAATTTAACCTCTTAGGTTCAATTAAACTCCAAAGTTACATCTAACCTTCTTGCAAATTTTACAGCACAAACTTATTTCATGACTCTCAAAGAGTAAACCCCGGAATCTGGACGTAGTGAGGCTAACCTACTAATTATTGGGTAATATGTCAGACTCTTTACTATAAACCAGTTCACCTCTGGAGACGTAATTCATTTTATCCATAAAATATTTTGTTCTACACGTAACTGTTTATTGTTTTAATATAAAAACACTTTAGAAAGCAATAACCCAAATATTTAATCTACGAAAAATTGCGTAAAACACATGCATTACAATAGTGTGGCCTTTATTTTTCGCGCGTATCAGGTTCAACCAATCGAAAATGGGATTTTCTATGTTTCCCCACACGTCATTTTCAGTGCTTATGAAATCATCCAATAGAACGGTAGATTTCTGAAATCCCAGACAGACGTCATTATACAGAAATGTAGGTCAAAAATGAGCTTAGACAGATACGCCGAAAAATATTTTTACTCTGCCATACAATGCAATTAAATACAGAGTACTACCAGGACTCTGAGTTGATATAGAGCTATTCTCTATATGCAGTACGTATACAGTCAAGACAACCATTAAATACAAAACACAAAAAGACAATAACATCATTGCAAACTTATGTTACTACGATCGGGTGTTTGATTAAAAGCTTTTGTGGCCCGAAGATACATGCACACAGCTTAATGCTCCAGAAAATGGACATTACCATCCTATTATTGATAACCAAATGGAAATGGTTTTAGGTCCTATCTAATTTTAGTATGTGTATAGTCAATCATACTCCAGGCATAAGGAATCGTCAACAACATTGTAAAATGCGCTGTAGGTGCACTTCTTGGCGATGCTATCAAATGATTAAAGAGTATATGTCCGATTCTGTCACTAATTGCAATTATGTAGAAAACACAAAAGTAAGTGTATTGAAACTAATGCCAACAAATGCACATTAAGCGAGATATTTCTATCTTAAATCTTAAAATCATTCTCAACGTTTTAAACCGGATAGCGGGCTTTAGAGGTCGATCTAAACGAGTGTTAAGAATTTGCCTCTTGAGTGCAACAATTCAAATCTACTTGTCAAAATGTCAATCACGAATGGAGTAGGCATTGTAGGTAAACAATAACCGAGATGAATGGGCAATCAACAATGTATTCGGTACATATCGTGAATACATTTTTGGCGTATCTTGCAATATGTTTCGGTATTATGTTACTATTTCATCCTTTTTGACGATAAAATATATCTTGATATTAAAATATTTAATAAATAGCTGATAAATAGCTGATAAAAATATCGGACATATCCCCTTTAATATTCGCATAACGAATATTGATATCCTAATTATTTCTCACTAACGTTACAATATGTTTATTGCATCCAATGAAATAGCATTGCAAACAGAAGGCTCAAATGTAATGACAAGTAAAGCGTGTAGGGCTACCAAAACGACTTCTAAAGCAAACCTTAAAACATTGCCTTAATTTGTAATAAGTTCTTGTTTTGTGTTTCTGTTGTAGTGCAAGTTAGCCTTTTTGGTGGTCATGCCATTATTGCAACATCTGACAAAACGACCTCTAAAAATCCCAAAGACTAACTTGTAAAACAGTTAGAAAAAAATGAAATGTTGCATTCGCACAGTATGTGCTCTATTTTGAATTAATTAATGCAGTGACAATATGTATTAGCGGATTACCAGCACTACGGAAATACGTATGTATACACCAGAACATGCAGCAAGTACATAAATAAAGTTATATTTTTGACACTTATTTTTATACGCAAGATATGTTTTCAATGGTATAGCTATATCCTTAATACAAACACACTATTTACTGGAGCTAAGTCTGTAAAATGTCATGGGTAGAAACATGAACAGATAGTTCAGGAGTTGCCAGACAATCTAATTGTCTAGAGCATCAATCCTTAATTAATTATACAATGTTCGTCAATGTATTTATTAAATGCAGACACGATAGTGTAGTAGTAGCAAATAGATTTAAGTGGTCGTTTTGGGATTTGTTAAAGCGAACTCGATTATAAATACTGCATAAGTTGTGCAACAAACATCTGTTTTTACAACACAACCATCTCACAACATTCAGGAAACATGAGGTTGAAAGAAAAACAGAAATACAACGTTAATTATAATCTATTTTTGATGCGACACAAAGAACGTTCAACCTAACAAGGCCTTCCCATGTTGGTGAAATATTTAAAAGTGCAACAGATCCACAAGTATGTACAGTTTTGTAAATTCAACAATACTGAAAGTTTCCCGCTAAAAACTAGTTGAAGAATTTACACAAGTGTAATGGTAACTGGCATCAAAAAGACAATCCAACAGCTTTTCGTTAGCAAATACATACAACTAACCAGTTTTAAATATAAACCCCACTTCAAAGTGGTAGGTAGCACCAAAAACAAGTAATTCTTTTTATACCGCAAATACCGTTTTAAATTCGTAAATATGTTCATCAATTGTATATATATTTCTGGTCCTCAGGGATCATGGATTGTATGTTGTTTACATTTAAAAATAGAGTTCTGCTCATGCGCTTGGACGTCAGTGGTGGTATCTTTCATTACCACTGATGAACAGTTTCAATAAAAAAGAGGCTGCTTTTTTCCCATGCAGGCTATGTTTCTTGGTGGATTTGGAAAGGTATTTCCGGTTTGAAATTTCCCTGCTTTCTATTTTATGCATGCTAATTGCCCGAATGGAGATGGGAACCAGTCGAGTTTCGGGTGCGTCCGATATTATTACTTAAACTACCGAACATTTGCTAGACGGTAATGGCCGAGTTGTTCCGATTATGATGATGTAATACTATTTTTAGCGGAATGTTTATAATATTTTACGACGTGACTGTTTCGTCCAATCGATATGGTCTAATACTATGATTTTAAATAATAGTCGGGTGAGTTCCTTCCCCTTTCACTACGTTGCGGAGGAAAGTACGCCGGGAAACAGACTATTTAAATAACTACCACATCAATGTTACTTTAACTTCAAATAAAATGTTTCCTATGCACGAACCTTATGGTTTTAATACTTGAGTGTCACACACGGGATAATTATCAGTATCGCATCTTCACAACATGGCAAGCCATTCCTTTTAAAAGGAAATTTTATTCCTTTCATCAGTTTAATTATGACAAATGCCACAGCACTGAAACTGATAGTGTTACAATGCGAGATGTGAGACTGTACAACTCTACAGACGCTGTCAACGTCGGTGAAATGATGACTGAACTATTTATTGTTGTCCATCGTTAAAACGAGATAAAACATTTTGGCTAGCAGAACTTATATTATGTTTGGCGTAATATGAATATATTTAGTTAACTCCTAAACGAATAAATAAATTGAAAGCGGTGTCTTTTTGGACATTAGAATATATGGAAATACGGATTTGGTTACCAAAGGATGACAGTTTATAACCATTAGCATGGGTAAAAGACAATGTTAAAAATGTTAGAGAGAACTAAGATGTATGAACATAAATGAATTATTATTATTTGACTACGAAGATAGCAGTGGATTTGGTTAAAGTTGTTTTTCTTTTTCAATGATAAAAGTGCATTGTTCTCAACCATTAAATACCCGTTCCAGATTAAAAGTCAAACCTAAGGGATTCTGTTTACAAAATAAATCGACAGTATTTTATGACAATTAATCTGCGAAAAGGGAAAGGCTCCTAGCGCATAGCAAAGCTAAATATAATTTTCAAAACAATTGAAATAAATTAAATGTTTGAACATGAAAGACATTATAATCATTTGGCTAACAGGTTAGCAGTGAATTTGTTAATATTGTTTTTGTCGTTTTTTGTCGATCTCGTCGAAAGCCACAAACTTCAATGATAAAAGTGCATTGTTCTCAACAATGGCAGATTAAAAGTCAACCTCGGATTCTGTTCACAAAGTAAATTGACAGTGTTTTATAACAATTAATCTGCGAAAGATGAAAGGCATCATAACTCACCATAGTGCTTGAGGTGGTCTATATTAAGTTTTAAAACCAAATAAGCATACAATACATGCTTCAGAGTACTGTCTAAAGTCTGTTAATCGTTGTTGTGTTCAATTCATTAACATTAACTCAATGTCCAACATAAAAGAACAAAAAAACTTAAACGAACATACACATCAGCAATAAAAATCAATACAAACCAATTGAATATAAAATAACTTGCATTGTGATAAAAGTTTCTTTAAATCCCGGCAGTGGTGAAGGAGGAATTGAATTTACAAGAATTTGGGACGGATGGACGCATGCACGGAAGGACGGACGGACGGACGCACGTTCGGATAGGTACGACACTTCATGCCTGTTGTCATTTCATGGCGGGGGGGGGCATAAATATTGCAAAGCGAAACAAAACATATTATTGCAGACGTATAACAGGGACGTGTCCAGAGAATGAACATGGAAATAAATAATGGCTTGAAAAACACAAAGACAATGTTTATTCTGACTGCATGTTGCGTATTGATGTACTGCGTGTTGTTGTGCAGTTCTGTGTTTTTGTTTTTGTACGGGCCATTTTGTCATGGTGCCCTTAACCTTGGCATGTTTACATTGCTTACACCATTCTTTCTTTGAACATGTTTTTATCTATATTGAAATGTTATAATTTAATTTTTACTTTAGTATTTACACAGTCCATTATACTACCTGCGTTTTGATTCGTTATCAACATTGTAAACGCACAGAAGTTAAATCGCATGGTTAGGCATTTAACTGTTTTATGCTCGCAATACGAACATTGATACCCTAATAACTGATGACAAACGTTACAAGATGGTTAATGCATCAAATCAAATAGCAAATAAGGGAATAAAATTTAAAGGCAAAAAATATCGTAGGACTTCGAAGACGGATTTCTAAAGCAAACGCTAAAGTATTGCCCTAATTGGTACTACGTCGTTTTTCTAGGAAAATGTGCTAGTTTTCTTTGTTAAGTAGGGCGATGTCCTCATGCAGCTCTAAAACAATGTTAACTTGGAATGCAACATTTCCCTTTACATAGCATTGTATTTTATATTTTATAATGCATGCGTGTTTGCAGTAGTGATGTGCGTTAACTAGTGAAATTCTAATAAGTGGGTTGTTAGTTATACATATTTATAAGTAATAGTTTATATTAATAATATCTATAAATTATCTCCAATATATTTGCGTAAGAGTTTTTCCAGACAGGTTCTCTGCGCTATTGCAAATAAATTAACACCATGTAATACGTATTTTTATTAAGGAAATAAAACACTGACATTTAATCAATCAAATTACCAATTACCAATTATAACAATCTAGTAAGTAAAATTGCGTTAGTGGAAGCCATTACCGGAATGTGTGTTGATAGAATGTACCAAATACAAGGAACCATATTTAAGATAAATACGAACAAAAATCCAGGTCCGTTTTGCTTTCACAACACTCTACTTAAAAGCTGTATGTTTTAATTGTTCTTAAATAATATTTAATAACATGATTATATGACCAACGGTGTCGATTTCATAACACCAATCACTGTACGAGGAAACACCATTAAATGTAATATATTCTTGATACACGCAAAAGATGTATTTATAAAATCTTTAGTCTGGTAATTGCCATGTGTAACAACCTAAGCAGATAAATTAATTGCTCTTATCATTTAAACTGAAACAAGTTGTCTAAGATGTAATTAAGCACCATTCGTCAATGTATTAATTACAACAATGATAATGTTGCAGTAGGAAATATAGATTAATATAGTTCATGTTTTGTACATCCTCGTATGTAGATTAGTTAAAGCATACTCATTACTTGAACAGGCGCTGTTAATTAGTTCTCTACCAAAAGTCTGTATTAAACAACAAAGCCATTTTACATTACTTCAGGAAAATAATTAGAGTACTAACTATCAAACTTGTTCATGCGAGACTAAGAAATATTTACATTAAGAGGTTTGTCCATGTAGGTGTGATGTTTTGAAGCGAAAACAAACCAAGGTACTAGTGCATGTAATGTAATATCTACAAATAATGCAAGAGTTGAGTACCTTTTATGATAGGCACCCTTCATTGACCTCTTGCTCGCAAAGGCATTGTTAAATCATGCACATTCTCCATAAGGTGTGCCTACTGAAGAACTACTGTGTCTCAACATGGTAATGTTGCCATTTCAATAAAGATCACACATGAAAATGAATGTCTCATGCTTAAATGCAGATCACGTATCAATACAAGTGCATTTGGAAATGATAGCGAAAAGAACTGCAACTGATTTTCGTATAAAAACATATAAATGACCATTTTAAATTATATATAACCCACACAAGTGTGGTGGTGAGCACCACGACGCATGTATCCAACGTAAACTTTCATACTGTAAATACGTTTAACTTACCTTTGACATGCCAAACGTAGTGTGGAATAATATGCGGGAAATAAGGCGGTTGGTTTCGACGTCTGGTCCTTCCTATTGAACGTTTTCTATTTAACGCACAGTTAGATACATTTCAAAATTTCAAATGAAGAAAAATAAATAATAAAAGGATGTAATTCACAACGCATTCCCCACTTCTCTGGTACAATTTAGCACACACGATTGCTATTGTTAGTTCTATATGAAAACACAATACCATGGCACCGACTGACTACATCGCCGCATCTTCCCATATATTGCTAGGCACTATTTTCACTGGAAAAGTAGAACCAAATATATCGCACAGTGAACAACCTAAATGACAGAATTACGGCTCTTCTCCTAGTCTGCCGCGGTGTTTCATTTTATGTAATGGTGTTAATACTGATTTATTGTTAAATAACTTCACGTTAATACCCGCATTATTCTGTCTGATAAGGAAATATTCTGGTGTAATTGTATAATCGTGAAATTGAAAGCGTCAATGTATCATATACAAAACGAATGGAAATAAAAGACTTGATTTTCGGAAAAAGCACATATCTCTTCCTATCAAAGATTATCAAATATATACTCAGTAAACATATCATTGTTGTCAAGTCACTACAACTTGAAACCGTAATCATTGATAGTTTCAATTGAAACAGAAATCTTTATTGTTTTTCGGGCTGAACTGGGGCAAACTTAAAACAAAAAGCAATAAAGGAAAACACAGATGCTTGTATGCAGGGACCTGTCAACTTAACGACTTGTGTTACAGATGTATAGTGTAATTAGTTTATATTTTAAGGTAAGAATTAACACGATAATTGATAAAAAGCACTTCTGGTTTTATTTTTAAATAACAATGTCAATCCAATACGAGTTGCGCCGACTGATTTATCCCATAATTATTCATACGCATCAAACATTGACCACAAAAGAGTTCATTTTAGGTGCATTTTTTTACAGTCGATTACGTTGTAATAAGGTATGAAAAAATCGTAATTGTTTTCCTGTGCAGTACAGTAAATGTCAAGGTGCCTGTTTACACTCCAAAATTCTATAGACACGCCGTTATTTTGCCAGAGAGTTTCGTGATTGAAATTTGAAAAGGAGTAAAGTTGTTATCGATTACACATGATTACTCTTAACATTATGATTTTTTGTAGTTTTACGTGTGATTATTCTAAAAATATAAACTTACGCGTGTTGTTCTTGCAGAAATCGTTCAAACCAAAAAAGTAAGTGTAAATATGCCAAAAATAAAAGCGCAAACTTGCATCGAGGAATTGCCATAGGACTTCGATTCGGAGGTATATTTAGTTATTTCTTGCAAAATGTCGTTCTTGTTGCACAACGACAAATGGTGTTTTGACAATAATGCACTTAGCGTCCCGTTATGGCCGTCAGTCAACAAACACCAATCCGATTGAGAACATTTGGGGCAATTTGGGGTGTCAGGTGTCCAGAGCCAAATTTCTATCCGCAAACAAAGGGCATTGCAGAAACGACATGTCCAGGAGTAGGCTTACACCCCGATAGCCTAATTTTAGCATTAATACTAAGTTAATAACTAATAATCTAAGAGTACAATGCTTAACCGTTATCCAAACAAATGTGAGTTATGCTCGTACTGACAATTTGTGCGAATTTGTGTGTGTACTATAATTTTGTTTAATTTACATTTTTGAAACGTTTCCGTTGCATAGTGCATGTTTTGTTTAAAAACAGAGTAATATTAATATGTGTCCGAGTCTGACGTTTTGGGACCAAATGGCAATTTAAACGATATTAAGAATTTAATATCGTTTGAAAGGGAAAAATCTGAAGATTACAGATATAGTTATAGAATATAATATAGTTTGTACATTCAAGGCTTTTTTAATTCTGAATCAATGTCTTGTATATATATAAAGTCGGAATACTTAAACTATTACAAATAAAAAATAAAAAAGGAGCGTATCATTTATCTGCATGTAAAAGATGAGTGTTCTAAAATGAATTAAGATCATGATAATAACCAAAAATCAATTATTGACCTCATGACCTTGACATTTGATCTTGAAAACTTATACGGAGTTTTTAATTTCTGAGAGTAAGGCAAACTAAAAAAATATGTCTGGTTCCGGTGACATTGCATTGTTTGATGTCGATTGTGTTAAATGTGTAACTTGATGCTGTTGGTATTCTAGCTTAAATTAGTCATGCATGATTATAGTCTCCTGTGTTACCCGCCCTCTGTAGCATGCTAACCTAACTGTACCAACAAATAGATTCTCCAGACGCCCTAACCATTTTTCCAATCGTGTCCCTGCTTTAGACTTATCCGCGTCAACCAGGGCGGGTAATCGCGCTGCTCCCGACATTTAATTTGTAAACAAATATCCGCCATCTTGGATGAAAAAGGTAGGGTTTTCCCAGTTTTCTTCGATCTTGTTGATGCTGCCTTTAAAATTTATAGTAATGAACACGCTCCACAGTTTTCTTGATCCAACGGTATATTTGTTGTGCCGCAAGGTTTTCGAATATAAAAGTTACACGGGAATGAAAAATCGAAGCGAGAGAAAATTCCCGTGCAGGGTGCAGAGTAGAATGCACTTTTTTTGCAATTTGGTTATGAAAAATTGG
>Ga0224511_10004059_pt1 | contig 10904 bp, 2 predicted proteins | sample SF_May12_sed_USG_2_FD_169988 | JGI IMG/M metagenome (GOLD analysis project Ga0224511, IMG submission 169988) | Sediment microbial communities from San Francisco Bay, California, United States - SF_May12_sed_USGS_8_1 | ecosystem: Environmental > Aquatic > Marine > Sediment | place: USA... | reverse complement strand
CGTAAACATGTGTTGACGTATGTGCAGGTGGCCAGGGTATTCCTAACTGTGTGCCGTAAACATGTGTTGACCTATGTGCAGGTGGCCAGGGTGGTCCAGCCAGCCAGACCGGGGAGACCAGCACTCACCAGGACACTCATGTAGCCTCCAGTGACACAAACACCGGCTCTGTCAACAACAGGTAGGATTGTGTGGCTTTATAGAGAAATAAAATTAATATCATTTTTCTTCAGTCATTCTCTTCATTTTAGGGTATTTTCTTTAGCTGTTTTCTTTATATACATGTACATTCAAATAAGAATTTGAAACTAGTTAGATTAATGTGTTTTGAACAAATGAGCATTTTCAGATTTGAAAATCATGTTGTTTTTAAAGTTGTTGTGAAAAGATGGTACAGCAATCACAAACTACATGTGTATTATGTAATATTTGGTATGTTGTTTTAAAGTTGTTGTGAAAAGATGGTACAGTAATCACAGAACTATTATGTAATATTTGATCGTCTGCTGCAGGTCATCACCAGAGAGGTTGATACCGCCGTTCCTCAGCATGGCCTCCCACATGGATACGACCTCTGCGACCCCACAATGTGGACCAATCATTGGCCAGATTCTCAAACACTCCCCTAGCAACAGTTGCTATGACAACCAGGGTAGCAGCGAGGCCACTGGGGCTCCAGGGTCAGGATTTGTGCCTTTCCAGTTTCAGCATCCATTTACTGGCGACCATGGGGTTGCCATGGTGACATCGGGTTCTATCGATTCTATGAGCACTGAGTCTGGAAAGATCAAGGTCGCTGAGGCTAATGTCGTGGGTCTGAACACTTCTGTCACCATGACAACCAAAGTGACATTGTCAGAGAATCCCATTATGGAGACTCAGAGTCTGTCAGCCGCAGAAAGCTCTCAAGAGTCCCTGCATTATATCAATGGGAAGATGATGATGTCCTCTGAAGGCCCAGTTGTGATAAGTATTGGTAGTGACAGTGATGGCAATGAAGACTCAGGAACTGTTCAGGCACAGATTGTTAGGATTGACCCCGATGTGTTCTCTAGGGAGCAGTCGAAACTCTCAGAACAGGCTTCAGGCTCTGATGTACAGCTTGTTTCTGAGAATGAGGACTACACTGTATATCAATCATCTGGGCCAGGAGTTGAACACTGGAGTCCAATAACGTGTTCTAGTTCAGCATCTGGTTCACATGGACAATCACCAAACACCAGGTGCACCCAAACTGATCAGGCAAGACAGCAACAGCTGTCGAAGTACTCACAGAGCCAGGATACAAGGACACTTCAGAGTCATGATTCAAGACAAGATGCGGTGAGGGAAAGCGAGGGGAAGTATCACTGCAGTATCTGTGGGGCGTCGTTTCCTGAAAGCCATTTGCTGATCCTTCACGGCAATGTCCATCTTCTGCAGAGCAGTCGCATCAAGTGTGAGAAATGTAGTCTGAGGTTCAGGTCTCATAGTGGGTATGTGTATCATTTGAAGAATTTCCACACAGAGGGAGATGAAGCAAGTGATTCGAGACCATACGAATGTGGGCCTTGCAGTACAGCCTTTACATCAAAAGGCCATCTAAACAAGCACTGGAGATCCAGGGGACATTTCATGACTCTGGAGACACTCGGTTTTTTGGAATCTGGGACTTGGGAACAGGTGAAGAACAAAATCGGGCAGCTTGATACAACCAGTGAAGGATTGTTTATGGAATCTGTTAATAACATAATTCGGGATGCAGAAGCCATTGAGTTGGGTGAACAAAAGGTCATTGTGGAGAGTGTTGTGTCAGATTTTGAGCATTCCAGTGACAACTCAGCCATGTTTGGCCTATCAGCTGTAGTTGCCAAGGAAACAGACCAAGGGGAGAGCAGCGAGCTAGAAGGGGAAGGGAGGCTACTCTTAGAGACTGGGGATCAAGGGAGACAATGTGTGGACCAAACTATACAGGGGAGGCAATTGGAAGACCAGATGAATCAAGAAGAACAGCATGCTGACCAGGATGACGACGGGAGGCAATTGGAAGACCAAGGTGACCAGATGTACCAATGCTCGGCGTGTGAGCTGGCGTTCGCTAATGAGAAACTCTTTAAGGTGGGTGAGAGTTTCATGTTACAGGCAGTCTTCCTGTAGGCATTGAAATATCTTTAGGTTATAAACTACTTTGATCATTTTGTTATTATTTACTTGATGTAAATCTTAAAATCAAATGATAAAATCAATCTTAGATGATTTAGTCTCCACAAAAAAGACAGAACATTATTTTGCATTTGCCAATAGACAACAATTGTAATACTATCAAAATAAGTTTCTATGGTATGTTAAAGGGCAATCAAAATGAGCAGCGCTTACTAGCTCACTTTTAAAGCACAAATTAATATTTATCCCTAGACAACTTTATTGTAGTACCATCTTAGAAGTGAGCTTACTGAAATCCCCCACCAGTTAGCATGCAATGTCTAAGAGGAGGCCTGTAACTAAGTTGTGAACAGCATGTGGCCGGACCCTTTATTATTAATTATATAAAATGACTGCATGTACACAAAAAGACATGTTAAATTATTTGTGTCAGTACATTTTTGTAAAAACATAATTCGTAAAATTTTGCATTTGTTTATCTTATGAACTATTGTTGTGACGTTATACCACCTATTTATAAATACATGTATTCAGAAATCTCTCACCAATGAAATGATTAGCATGTACTTCGACAAACGTATTTCATCTTCTTGGACATTGGGGATTTTTTGTTATAAAATTAGCAACTTGCCAAAGGGCGTATTTATAGTAAATGGTGCATGATGTCCATTATTAACCTAAACGCTTTTCGTGGCAGGCCCACCTGTTGGTGCACACGGACGTGCGGCCGTTCATCTGCCAGGTGTGTGACGCCGCCTACAGGAGCCTGCGAGCCCTCAAGGACCACGTCAAGATCCACGCGGAGGTAGCGTAGCTAGTTGGAGTTATGTTAGAGCCTGCTTGCTTCATATTATCACATAAGTGTTTCATTATATGGTTACATTGGTCATCTACATGTGGCGCTTATCAATATTGCATAAACATAACTTTATAAAATTACAAAAAATGATATTGCTTTGGTTCTGAAATGTCTTAACCCAGCTACAAGTTAGTATATACATGTAGTACGTAACTAAAAACAACAATTCAGTAAATATATAGTAACTTTAACTACTTTGCCCCTGTATTTCAGGATTACCCGTACATGTGTGGACGGTGCGGCGACATGTTCTCTGACCCCACCCAGCTGGTCACCCACTGCCAGAAGGTCCACAAGGTCAAAGGTCAAGGTCAAGTTACCGCAGCAAATGCAACTGACCTTGTCAGCAGTGGTAGTCATGGAGACAAGGTCACAGACTTGACATGTTCTGTGCCAGTTGGTGCCCAACAGGTTGAAGGTCAAGGTCATAATTCCCCGGTAACAATCATTGACGTTGATAGCAGTGGTGGAAGCCATGGTGACACTGACACAGAGATTACGTCATTGTCAACGTCAGTGAGAGCTCCCATATCTCAAACATAGTCTCCATGGCAACCAGCTGTTGTGACATAAGGTGGTGCAATCATGCAGTCTGACATGTGCATGGCTTCAAGGACAGGCTGTGATATCGGGAAAGGGGACGTTCAAAATAGTTCAACTGTTGCAAATGTGTCTACTCAGTAGCTCTTAAAATGTATTACTGAGGCAAACTTGTTTTGTACTGTTATAAGAATAAGGCTGAAATCCAAAGAAACGTATGTGAGACTTTGTTAGAAAACAGAGTGTTGATGCTTGTGCTTTATTGTGTGCCAAAAGCTATTATGAGTTATGTTAAGAAATGTAAAGAAATAAACAAATGTGATTCCTGATGTCAAATTTGATTTGGAATGAAAAATATCTTTACGAGTTCACTCAATGAAGAATGGGACTGATTGTATGTAAAACTTTCTAGCAATTTTTATAAGTAAATTCATTATTACTGTCTCAATTGGTTTGACTGACCCATGTGTTACTCAAATATTTTAGTCACATACATAGTACAATGTAGTCATGCTAGTATCACTTCAGTATGCTGTAAATTGATAGAACTCTATAGGGTATTTGATCCTTGTTTCTGTATATTACATCATACAATTGTACAGATTTGATCATTATGTTTTACATATTTCCTGTTTTTGTTATGTTTTTACTTGTTATTTGTATTGAAATAAACATTTTAATAAATGTTTTAATAAAATATTAAAATATTTTTAATTTAAAAAAAATATTTCTTTAATGTTATAGTAACACCTTGTAAGATGCTGTATTAAGAATTTCAAATTGAGAATTAGTTGTTTTCAAACTTAAGTCAATTGACATATCGACAATCCGTCTGTCAGAGCATTACATTTGAAATGACCTTTGATCCAACACCGGGCAGCAATTTACGGAAGGTCATAACTCACATCATTTTGACCAATCAGAAGACTGAATTGTTTGTGTATGGCTTGCTACATGCACATGTAACATTTGACATAACATGCTTTTCCGCATTTGTTTGAGCAACGGATGTCATTTCAAGCGTTCTGTCAATATGTTAATTGCACAACCAGAATTATGCCAGAGACACGGACCCTGCATCGTGGCTGTGGTCATTCATGTAGAGGACAGCAACATTGAATTTGCAAGAGTTAAGTGCCTTTAAAAATTGGTATGAAAATGAACTAAGGGCAATAACTTTGAAGGAATTATATGCAGAGTAATGCTCCCTGCCCTTCTTAATGAGCTTAATAAATTCCATGTTTGAAATATAAGATGATAGATGACATACACTGTTGTTTTAGAGTTGTGATCTGGATGAACAGGAAATATAACTAAGGGCAATAACTCTAAAAAATATGGTGTTGAGTTCTAGCGCATTCCTCTTCTGACACTCTTCATGTAAATGACTGAGAAACTTTGACGAGTTCTGATCCAAACAAGAAAATGGTAACTAATGGACTGACATAGCAAGTCTAATTACTGAACCTGCTTATGAGTATATAAGCAGGGCCCTTATACTAGTAAGTCAGTAAATATGTAAAAATTGTTGTCGAGTGTAAATTGAGCTTGAGCGTGTCTCATATTGTAAATGCATATTGTCGCTGTTGTGTTAAATCCTCGTAACTTCACTTTTTGAAATTTTAAAACGACGACGATCAGTGATATTTTTTGATTTCAAAAGTATGGCATAAAAAAGCCCACATGTTGGAAAACAATGGGCTTTTTAAAAATACAATGGGCTTTATTTTTAAGAGATTTTTGGACACAACATCACACGATTCATTTCAGATAAATAGCGCATACATTAAATCAAAATGCATAAATCTTTAGTATGTCTTCAGTAATTGACTGAATAGTTAACACACACAGTCTTGTATACATGGATGTGAATTGTCTTTAGATTTCTGATAGATGCTCACTAGGTCCTGTTTTGATGACTTGGGTTGGGTAACTGTTAAATTGCTATTAAAACAAAATCTTAATGTGACATTTTGTCATGGTTTTTATTTTTGCCAGAAGAAAGATCTGTAATTATTCGCTGACCTGGCTCACACTTAAAATACTTCTTTTTTTGCTGCATGCTAGACTTGCAATATTTAGGATCAAGTTGGCAAACAACACAAAAAAGAACATGTAAAACGGACACATTTGGTTTTCGACATATAAAAGAGCAGTTTTAAATTACGCATTCAAAAACGAGAAACCAATCAATGTGGCTTTATCGGTATTAAAGTAAAATTGTACCGCATAGAAACATAGAAATTTAATCAAGCAATAAAAGTATGACAAGATGGCCCAAAGGGCCCTGGGTCGCTCACCTGAGGAAAAGGTCAGAGGTCACAGTGGAGCCATTTACAGAGGACCACTAATGTTGTATACCAAATATCAAGACTCTAGTAGATTTTTACAAGATTTATAATTCAATGTAAAATTGTGACCCCCAGGGCGGGTCTATTTTGGCCCCAGGGGCATAATTTGAACACTTTTGGCAGAGAACCTCAAGATAATGCTATAAACCAAATATGAAAGCTCTGGGCCTTGTAGTTTCAGACAAGAAATTTTTGGAAAATTGCATTTAATCAAAAAACCTATTTTTTGAACTCATGACCTACTTATGCAACCAATCAGAACCTTTTGAACAATTTGGGTAGGAAACCATTCTTGTTGAGTTTGGCCAAATTCCCATTTGCAGTTCAAGAGAAGAAGTCGTTTGAATTTTTCCTTATATAATTCAATGTAAAATTGTAACACCCCGAGGCGGGGTCAATTTTTGACCACAGGGGCATAATTTGAACAACTTTGGTAGAGGACCTCTAGATTATGCTATATACCAAATATGAAAGCTCTGGGCCTTGTAGTTTCTGACAAGGTTTTAAAAAAGTTAATTTCGAAAACCTATTTTTGACCCGGTTACCTATTATGCAACCAACTAGAATGGTTTGAACAACTTTGGTAGAGGACCACCCAGGGATTGTTCCTGTGAAGTTTGGTCAAAATACAATAAAGAAATTGTTGACAGACGGACATACGGACGATGGACGTCAGAAAATGGGCCATCACAAAAGCTTACCTTGAGCACTTCCTGCACTCTGTTTCTGACATGTTGAGTGTTTGCATATATTTTTTTAGCACACACTTTGAAATTATGCGTTTTCTGTCAGAAATGTGCGTAACAAGTGCAAAACGCAGACCACAAATTATCACTGGTGACGATATTCTGTCTTAAGGGTGATTGGCATAGCAATAAACCAAACTGCCCAAACAAATAATTTATGGTAATCTGTTTGCAAGAAATCAGAAACAAAAAGCCATTTAATTATTTATATATCTTTTTTTCTGATTTCGATATACATAGATATGCTACAATAGAACAAGGCAGATGAATATATCACATAATACATGAGTCTAAATAAAAGCATTGATAAAGTAAAACAACAGAAACATGAATAATAGCAACTTACTTTTAAATTAGTCAAACACTTTGGTTCTGAGGTATATCTGTTATAACTAGTCACAATGATTTATTAAAGAGAAAAAAACAGCAATTTTAAGGTTACTTTGGATACAGGATCGATGTACAAGTTTGGTAAGAAAATGTATTTTTTAATTAAAACAATTTTTTTAAGTATTTCAAAGCAACAAACATGATTCAAGATAAGAAGTAAATTCCAGTGAATTTTTTAATTTGGACAATTGAATTCCATTCCCACTTAAGTTCTTACTTCTATACATCTTAAGATTACTACGCTGTTAAAAACATGAATGCTTTACAAGTCAACTGATGAGTCTATGTTCAATAACTGTTTTATAAAAAAGATAAGCGAGTAAAAAAAGCAGTGCATTTGTAATAATTGTTGAACATTTCATTACCTTACTGCTTTATTGGTAAAGTGCCTCAAGTTGTTAGTTTTTCATGCATTTTTCTGCATGTGTTCCTAATAGTTTGGTGATTCAACTTCAAATTTTGCACATATATAGTTGGATTCAATGTGAATATGTATAGTTTTACCAACTTGGTCAGGTTCTGTTTTAACATCAAAACTAATGATTTAAAATGTGCCCTTATCTACCCTGTCAGTTGCAACTACATGTTAGTTGCATAATCTCACCAGTCCTCTAAAATACCTCATAATAAGTTTAGGAATACCTTATCTATATAGTATAATTCATTATGTTTTAGTTTACCAAACACTGTTGTTTTGCTAGTTCATGTAAACTAGGTACATTTTCAAGGGTGGAATTCATTAAATTAACATTTTTCTTAAATAGATTCTACAAAGCACATCATTTTCACTGGAAACTCTGTTAGCTCTGTTAGCAGTGACAAAATAAGCACCAATAATGAGACAGGTAAACACAATTGCAAGAAAGTGTAGGTACATGTAAGAAATGTTCTCTATAGGATTGTTTTAAAGCAGCTGTCATCCAGATGCTCAAAAAATAAAAAATGAAAAAAATATTAAAATTAACGGTAAATACTGGTCAAGTTATGTTCAGTGGAGAAATCTATTATTACTGACCCCTTAATACAGTTGACAAATCGTTGGTAAAACATCGTTTTTGTTTGCATAATCTACTGCGTTACTAACGCAGTAGCCGTTATGTATAGTAGGAATATCCGATGGCAGAAAAGCGAATTGTCGGAAAATATGGAGTTTTTTTTTAATTTCTAACAACTATTCTATAGATCTCTATATTTGAAGAGATATTTTGAAAAAAATGTAACTAATGATTTTTCAGTATATTCTGGAGGACAGCTGCTTTAAGAATAGAACACTAGCGAGATTAGGCACTTCACTAGTATATTTTAAGACCTAAAACATAAAAAGAACTAGTAAACAGAATTTACTATGTCATATGATGAAAATAAATATAGTTTAACACAATCTATCACAGAAAATTATGTTCATAACAATGTTCCTATATTAATGCCATTTATGAATTTATTTTTCTCTCCAATAGTACTATGAAAGATACGGAGTACATAATTATTATAAAAATATACAAGCAATCTTGCATTGATATCTTATTTTGATCATGAACAAAGTTATGCATACAAACTCGTATTACTCTAATCTTTTATGTGATTCTTCAACATGTGTACAACACCTTGCTACATGTATTTCAAAATATATACTAATTAAGCTACTTATTCCATAGAGGTATAAAAAAGACTAATTCATTTATTGGTCAATATTCTATATGTAAATAAAGATTTTATGACTGTTGTCAAATCAACTACTGGTATTTAAATATAATTTTGACAAATAAAACTTTATAAATAAACACATTTTCACCACTGGTATAAAAGTTTCAAATTATTTTACAATTAAAAAAATAATAATAACACTTACACAAACAAGCATACAGTACACACATAATATGAAGAAATAATGTGAAATCATTTTTATTCGTTGGACATTTAATTTCGTGTATTTCATGGGTAGGAAAATCCATAAATTAAGATCCTAACGAAATATATATTCCGTTTAGTAATATTTCATATAATTTAAAATCCACAAATTCAAGTGTCCAGGATCATGTCTATCAACGTCACACCACAAATATTTAGTGCCCACAAAATTAAATGATTTCACAGTATATATTTGATTAAGGACTAGGAATGATTTATTATCAGGAGATCTTCTTGACTCTTCTCTTCTGCCCTGACTGGCCCTGCTTCACCGTCTTGGCTATGGCGTGCTCCTTACCTGCAAGTGTACAGGCTTTCGTTAAAGCGACTATAAAATCAATTACCACCGAACATAGATATACAAAATACAAGTTTTTGCCTCATGTGTTCTTAAAACAATTGACATAAAATGCTTTCATTATGTATCTCATTTCAATAATTGAATATCATTGAGTGCTAAAATATGACAAGAAATTTAACTTTTGAAAAGTTCACAAAAAATAACTATGACTGCACTTGTAAAAAGCTCCTCTTTTTTGCCTAGGAGTACGATATTTTGACAAAATATTCGGAACTGTTTCTAATTTTTTCACTATCAAAAAGTCATTATCAGCAAATATTCAAGTTACAATGTCTTGACTTGACAGCGACGAAATAAAATAAAGTGAATAAAACATGATCGTCTTACGCCAGAGTGCCTTGTTGAGTGCCTCTCCCACGATGTAGATGGAGACGAAGAAGCACATGAGGACGAAGATGAAGATTGCACGCTGGTGAGGCTCCATGATCTTCAGCACTGGATACACCCAGAGGTCAGCGTAGAACGCTATCCACAGTATCCTAGACAACCATAAACAACTGTTAGATAAATTAATCTGAGAAAAGGAAGCATAGCTTGCATGGGGGAAATAGCAGCCTCAGTTTTATTGAAGCTGTTCATCAATGGAGTTACAAGTACCGGTAGTAGAAATGTGTATAAAGTATGAATTGCATCTAGAGCCCTGGGCGTACCAGCAAAGGTGGATAAGTTACAAGTAACAGTAGTATAATGCCAAATAGAGTATCAAAGACAGGTAGAGCCCTGGGCGTACCAGCAGAGGTATAGGAAAGCGAACACCAGCAGGGTGAGGATGCCTCTCCTGCGTGTCGGGTACTGGTGATAGACCAGGTACTTCTCTATCAGCAGGAACGGCAGCACCGCAGTGTGCTGAAACACCAGGCAACAGTGGACAATAAGTGCAAGAACATGTCAACTATGAGGGTGATTGATTACTGAGTCTCCCTTTCAGTGCAAAAACATGTCAACTAGGCAGGTGATTGATTACTGAGTCTCTCTTTTTACCTATTGATTTACGGTGAATGTAAATTGCAGTAAAATTAAATGGGACAACTTATAATATGGTAATAATATAATCCATAGCTGAAATACTATATAAATGTTTCTTTTTGTAAAAAAAATGTGTTGGCTTGCTAGGAAGAATACAAAACAAACAAAATGTTGCTTAATCACAGAATTAAATCATGATTTTGTCTTGTTTGTTACATTCTTTTTATTTTAAAAGAACTGTCACAGGGTGAGAAGTCTCATTTACCCAGGGTGGGGATCTATTACGCAACCTCCTGCTTGCAAGTAAAGTGCTCTACCAACTGAGCTACCCAGGCCTGACAGGTTGAAGTAACCGGTAGGGTAATATATACCCCATGACAGAATAGTGAAATGAGAGAGTGAAACAAACCATAGAATGGTTCAGCCACTGTGGAATGAGGGTATCCAGGTGTTTAGGGTAGACGAGTTCCCGGTCAACAGCGTAAATACCCCAGAACGTCATCACTACGAACTGGAATGTTACAGGCATCAGACTTGACCAGGCTTAGGCAAATCAACATTTGAATAATGTACAAAAAGCAATACATGACATGTATAGCAATACCATTTTGAAAGAAAAAGATTTTAATATTAAGTGATTG
>Ga0224511_10004058_pt1 | contig 10907 bp, 3 predicted proteins | sample SF_May12_sed_USG_2_FD_169988 | JGI IMG/M metagenome (GOLD analysis project Ga0224511, IMG submission 169988) | Sediment microbial communities from San Francisco Bay, California, United States - SF_May12_sed_USGS_8_1 | ecosystem: Environmental > Aquatic > Marine > Sediment | place: USA... | reverse complement strand
TTGGAAATTGGTTCGAGAACGTTTTCCACAGATCGAACGCAATGACATTCATCCAGCAGAAGGCGGTCAAGAAGAAATAGTGTACGAGGACGGCGAGCGCCCTGCAAGCGTCTGTGCGGACTGCGAGCTCCCCGGACACCAGGAAGCCGAGCTGTGCGAGCAGCAATGACAGCACGAGGCATACGAGGATCCTCCCTGGTGTGTTTAGAAGCTGAGGCAGGCAAGTGTACGCAACGAACGTCACCGCTAGCGCCGTTATAGAGATGATAAGACCCGCCAAAGACAGGTACGCTTCCACCTCGTCGAAGTCAAACGCTACGTCACGGCTGCCACAGTTCTCTAAACAAATGTGCTCAGTTGCGTGGCATATAAACACGTCAGATTCATTTCGAATGTACTCCGTTTCGTTGTATACCTTTTCAGAAGAAAAATAAACAATTGGAAGTTGTTTATAAACGTATACTCGGAAGAATCCAATTTAACCCATGTACAGTTATTGTTTAGATCTAAAGTCGCTGTTAATGCCTCATTATCAGTAAGGCAGCTTCCTTGTGTCGCATTTATGTATGGAGGGCACGAAATGTACCGGCATTTACTGGTAATAACATCATAAACTTGATCTTCACCGCACGTTAAAAGGTCGCTTGCAATACATATAAACGCGCCAGATGCATTTCGAGTATATTCAGTGTCTTTGTATACTGTTTGAGATGATAATATAATCAACTGCGAATCGTTTTTGACCATATAGTCGGAGGAATCCAATTTTACCCACGTGCAGTTGCTTGTCTTTGTAAGATGTACAGTCGCTGTAATGTTATCGTTCCTAACCTGACAACGTCCTTTGACCACCTGCATGTGAGGAGGACAGTAAATTAGTCGGCATTTACCTCCAATTACATCATAATGTTCATCTTCATCACACATTTGTGTTCGTATCGATTCTTCGTTTTGATAAAATGCATTTTGATTAAAGTCCACAAGAAGCCTGAAACTTGGATATCTAGGCATATTTGGATTTCTGTTTGCGGGGAATATCTTACAATATATATCTTCAGTTGACACTCCGTTGCACTGTGCACAATACCTGTTTCTATAGGGTTTTCCAAGACTGTCAAACACCAAATTGTAAGGGTCGTTTTTACACTTCAGCACGAGACTTTCGTCTGTCATCGACGGACAATTAGAGACGGTCGGTTCTAACTCACACCTCCGAACCTCTGCCTTGTTGTCTGGGAATGCGAATTGAAGCCAGCAGTCGGGGTCGTCAGGAATATGAAGAAAGAGGACATGCGTTGGGGTGTCTGGATCAAAGTACATTTCATACAAGCATCCGTATTGCGGGTTCCAGAATCTGAACTCGTTGACATTGTTACAAAAAGCGCAGTACATGTTCTTATACACGACATTTGACAGTGTGTTGTCTGATACGGGAGTCCTCATAATAAGATCACCGTCAGTACTATAAGTGTTTTCACAAAGGGTCCGACTATAGTCATCCGTCCATTCTTCAGAACAGCGTGACACTATTAGCACACCGTATTTATCGGAGCTGAACCATTTCATTGGTACTGTCTCACATGTGAACTGGCTTTGTTTCATGCTGGTTTTTACAGATGCAGCGTTTTCGCAACAGTCGTTCATTACGTGGCACAGATCGTCGCAGTAACAATTTTTGTCTGGAAAAGTCCTCCAGTCACACACGCCACGTCCCTCACACTCCTTCGTGTCAACGTGCCAATACACCCACTCCGTGTCGTCCAGCGAAGTAGGCTGGCCGTTAGTTGACGGTATGAGAAGCAACATAAACAACAGCAACTTAGTCTGCTCCATCTTTGCATTACAGCTGTTTGAGACGTTTCAAAATTTAGTTCAAAATGTTAAATTGGTAAATAGTTACTGTTTGAACTGATGATGTCACTGATGGCAGCGATCGCAGAATGTATAAATATCAAACACGCAAAGTACCCAGGTTGTTGAATTTGACTCTCAAACCTCTGTCTTCGCACAGTAGAGCTGTAGAAAGAGTGGCGAAAAATCACATTCGAGAATTCAAGCAGCCCTTTATATTGTATTATAGTATAACTCATTGTTTGATATTGTATGATAATACATATAATTGTCCGTGATTACATAGATGTGTTTATTATAAAGTAAAAAATATATAATTATAAATGTATAAAACATACATTTCTTTGTATTAAGTACAAATTACAATCAATGCAGCATATTTCATAATGTTAAATAATTGTAAGTCAATTTGCTTATTAAATCATCCATTCAGCATAATCATACTGTTATCAAATAATCTTCAAAGATTATAGAAGGCCACTTTGGTTGTTGTATGTGTTTGTTTTCCTGAAATGTATCGTACATAATTAATAAATAATGCGAATGATTGTACAGCGACTGCACATTGGGGCCGTTATTACAGATCAAAGAAACGTTTTACAGATAATGAGACCGTTCATCTGAAAGTAGAGCCTAACGTGTCCAAACGTGTTTTTAATAGTTTTGTTATTTGATTATAAAAAAACTAGACTAAAGGAGTAAATTCAAATATATCTTTTAAATATACCGTACCAAGGCATTTCCTGGACATTTCCTGGAGAAATCATTTAAGAAATCATAAATAAAAAAATAAAAAAAATAAAATAGAAATATCCGATAAAACACAAAAAAATCGTTTATTCGGAATGTCTGTTGCGTCCTTATGTTCGGCGTGTTTTTGTGCTGTTCTGTGTGTTTGTTTTTATTACGGGCAATTTTGTCATGGTGCCCTTAAACTTGACTTGTCTACATTGTTTAGAGCATTCTTTCTTCGGACATCTCATCAATTTATATTTTCATAAACTTAAGTATAATTATGCATAAGAATGATTAAATGTAAAATAATTGCAAAATGACGTGCACCATCTATGATATCTAAACAATGTATTGTTGCCATCTTTAACCGAGAAACGTGTGTTATTGTTTAACTTATTTACAGCAGTGACTACCTTTCGGCTATTGTAAACCTGTTCACGAATTCAGTTTTTGAGAATCGCAATCTGTTTCATGCGGCATCCCCACGGCAGCGGAAAAGTTGCCAAAGAGATAAATCACCATTATTAGCTTGTTCGTTTGTTGCAAAATAATAATATGTTGCTTCCACAAAGCAGACGCCTGACAGCATACATGTCCCCGATCGACTGATAAACGGTTCGTACGACAATCCGGCTGAATCATTGTCAAAGAGAAATACGTACGGCGTGCATACGACACCTTACGAATCCTACGATACCTCAAGACACTTCAGAAAAGTCGTACAGCAACATTGTGACAGATTTACAAATTCGAAAAGCTGCCACGCGACGTTCTTCTGGCTGTCGTTAAAATATATTTTTGTTTCATTACAAAACACAAAATCAGCAGGCATTCCTTTCAAGCCGCATAACGGCGTTAAAGAGATGATAAGACCCGCCAAAGACAGGCACGATTCCACCTCGACAAAGTCAAACGCTACGTCACGGGTTCACAATTAACGACATACACGATTTTTTATGTTTGCTGTTATGTTTTGTTGTTGTGGTAAATTTACTTTATTGGTTATGAAATCTTTATATGTCATTCAAGTTTGCCATGTCTATTACAATGCTGATTGAATTTTTCAATAGGTAAAACCGAGGCTGCTATCTTCCGAATGTAGCCTATGCTTTCTTATGTATCCTTTTTGCACATTTCTTTACGTATTTTAACGTGTGTGACCAATATCAAGATATTTTCAAGATATTTAATTCATTGTAAATCAGTGTTACTATTGGGCAAATTGTAGATATGACTTAAATTACTCTCGACCTTTGCTTAGATACGAATCCTATCACACGATGAGTCGAATAACGTGTCTACAATTATGTGCATTTATTTGTATTTATAAAATTTTAACTGAAACACAAAAAACAACATCAAAATAATAATAATAACAACAATATAAACACATCAGAATGTACTGTATAGATCTCTAGTCGTAACAGTTATTTTTCAAAATCTATATACCGAGGTGCATGTATATGTTTTAGGGAAGTTACATTAATAGTTTGTATACAAAGAACATTGTATTAAAACACATTATTAACAAAGTAGTTGGAGAAAACACACGTATGTAAGAAAACATAAAATACAGTTTAGAAAATACACATACAAACGAACAAACAACTATCAGTGATTATACAATCAAATTTGAAGATGTAAAGAACTGTAATTACGTCACACTTCCTAAGTTTCACGAACCGTTATCGTGTATGCTCGTTTTATAACGATGTTTTCCAATCTTGATCACGTGACATTCAAATGGAATAAGTGTGGCCGCAAGAAAAAGCTAAATATCTTTATTTGTATCGATTGAAATCATTGTACCTTGATTTAACACTGTTTCCTTGCAACGTAGTACTTAATGTAACGTTAAAAACGAAAATGTCGAGTATTTATGGATCTTTTAACAGAACACCTAAACCTTGATCAACTATATATTTTTATCAACGGTTTCCAGTCCTTATTTACACTGTATTTTACAGACTAGCAAAGGCCTGATAAGCTATAGCTAAATAAATAAATGTAAGTTCTACGAGTACTATATATGTAAACGTAACGAATACATTAAAATGATGATTATGTATTAATGTCTATCATACAATTATCAAGGAAACCTGTTCGCCTTTTCCCGCTAGTGAGCCTTTCGTATTAAGTTTACCCATTCAAGCTTACTACCGACCCAGCTACCCGGTTTAATCGCGGCTTCTTGTAAAGTACCATTTAAGACCAGTATGACATAAAGTAGATCCCCTGACAGGTCTAGACGCCTAAGATGCCATTTAAGACCGGTATGACCTAAGGTAGATCCACCGACAGGTCTGATGCCTTAGATACCATTTAAGACCAGTATTACCTAAGGTAGATCCATCGACAGGGGTAGATGCCTAAGATACCATTTAAGACCAGTATGACCTAAGGTAGATACAGCGACAGATCTAGACGCCTAAGATACCATTTAAGACAAGTATGACATAAGGTAGACACACCGACAGGTCTAGATGACTAAGATATCATTTAAGACTAGTATGACCTAAGGTAGATCCACTGACAGCTCTAGATGCCTAAGATACCAGTTAAGACCAGTACTAGTATGACCTAAGGTAGATCGAACGATACGGTAGACGCCTAAGTTCATCTATTTTTGTGAGTCCTTGGATAGCGATGAGGAGGCGGTGTTGGCAGTGGACGTACGCGAGGAGAAGCTGCTCGTGACAACCTCGTACTTCTCCTGCACGAGTCGACCAACCTTCCTCGTGCACAGGAAGCTGACAGCGATGAACAGCCCCTGCAGCGTGTTGAAGATGATGAAGAGGTACCACATCGGCGCCACATTTGTCACGTTGGCGAGGAACGCGAACACCCACGTGAGTCCCATCACCAGGGACAATTTAATGTTAATAAGCAACGAGCACGTGTTCTTCTTCCGCCTAGCGACTGCGCCCTGCTTATTCGCTCGCGCTATGTGAACAGCGGTAAAAACAAACGAAGTAATGTCAAAGAGTTTGCACAGAGCTAATGGACCGAGGAAAAAGACTATCAAGCTGTCACGTGAGCTGATCCAACACGCGCGTTCCCCGTACCGCGGTTTCAGACTGGGATATTTTATCGTAAAGTCGCCGAAATCAAGTGTTACCGCGATACAAACAATCACGAGCGGCGTCAACCAGGCGTACAGGCTATAGTAACCAAGCTTCTTAATTGCGCTTCCAGAACCTGACGTTGCGAACTTGTTCGAGAACGTTTTCCACAGATCAAATGCAATGACATTCATCCAGCAAAAGGCGGCCATAAAGAAATAGTGCACGAGGACGGCGAGCGCCCTGCAAGCGTCTGTACGGACTGCGAGCTCCCCGGACACCAGGAAGCCGAGCTGTGCGAGCAGCAATGACAGCACGAGGCATACGAGGATCCTCCCTGGTGTGTTTAGAAGCTGAGGCAGGCAAGTGTACGCAACGAACGTTACCGCAAGCGCCGTTATAGAGATGATAAGACCCGCTAAAGACAGGTACGCTTCCACATCGTCGAAGTCAAACGCTACGTCACGGCTGCCACAGTTCTCTAAACAAACGTGCTCATCTGTGTGGCATATAAACACATCAGATGCATTTCGCATGTACTCCGTTTCGTTGTATACTTTTTGTGACGATAAAATAAACAAACGAGAATCGTCTATAAACTTATACTCGGAAGAATCCAATTTAACCCACGTGCAGTTATTGTTTAGATCTAAAGTCGCTGTTAATGTCTCATTATCAGTTTGGCAGCGTCCCTTCATTGCTTTTGTATGAGGAGGGCAGTAAATGTATCGGCATTTACTGGAAACAACATCATAAATTTGATCTTCACCGCACGTAATTTGCTCGTCAAAAAGTTCGTCGTTTTTGTAGGCCGTGTAATGATTGAAGTCCACGAGAAGACGAAAACTGGCCTTTCTAGCATTTGGGTCATCTGTAGGGGCCGGCTCAAGGTCTAGGGTTTCACAGTACATGTCCTCTGTTGACACGCCGTTGCACTGCGCACAAAAACTGTTCCTATATACATGACCAATACTGTCGTATACTAAATAGTGGGGCTCGGTGTCACATTTTACCACGAGTTCGGCGTCCGAGTCTGACAGACAATTAGAGATTGCCGGCATTAAATCACACTGCCGAAACTTTGCGTCGAATTCTGGACGCGTGAATACAAGTTTGCAGTCAGGGCTGCCCGGAATATGACGGACGTCCGTTTTGTTATTCATGCATTCATATTGCGGGTTCCAGAATTTGAACTCGTTAACGTTATTACAGTAAGCACAGTACATGTTCTGATACATAATATTAGCCGGCGTGTTGTCCGATACGGGCGTCTGAAGAATAAGGTCGCCATCAACACTGTAGTCACCAGCTAAACTGGCGTTTTCACACAGGTTCCGGGTTTGGTCGTCCGTCCATTCGTCAGAGCAGTGGACCACCAGCAACACGCCATACGCATTCTTTACGAGTCCAGGTACTTGCTTGCATGTTAACTGGCCTTTTGTCGTGCTGATGTTTACAGACGCGGCGTTTTCGCAGCAGTCGTTCATAACGTGACACAAAACGTCGCAGTGGCAGTTTTTGTCGGGAAACGTCATTCCGCCTTCGCACGTGCCGCGTTCCCGACACGTGCTCGAGTTGAGTCGCAATGCCGCCATGGGATCATAGTCGTCCCAGGGATAGTCGAGAGGTGGAGGCTGTCCGCGGCTTGAAGGAACGAGCAACAACAATAACAACACCGTCGTCAGGTCTCTCGGCCCCATGTCTGTCTTTACAGCGCTGTGACAGGACCTGAAAACGTTGCAATATTAGTCAACATAAATTACAGTCCAATTGCAAATAAATCTAATCGAATTCTACAAGGAAAACAAAAGCAGCGTTAGTTCTGTTATATACATCGAACTCGTTGACCTGCTAAGTCAATAGACAAGGTCGTGTATGACAATTAAACAGCAAACAAGGATTACTCTCATCAATTTAGATTTCAGTGTCAAAAGTTTATAAAATTTGTTTGTTTTACATTAGGCTTACAGTTTTAAATTATTTTGATAAAATAACAACTACGCGTATCTGTATAATGTCTAGATATTCCGTATTACCGACAAACTGTTAGTTTAGTTTTAAAATGTTTGTTAAATAGCAAATCAGAGTAAGAATAGAAGTTGTATTTTCATAACGTATTTTGTATTCAATCATGAAATAAAACAGTATAACTTTAAATGAACTTTTATTTTATATTTGATATTGAATAAACACAAATAAAACGCCTCTCGTTTGTACAAAGAATCAGATGTATTACATACGGAGAATTGTAATACACATAAAATTCTATTCGCCGTTTTCGTAACATACTAATTTACTTTGCCAACAATTACTGAGAATACAGCGTAATTATTCGGAAATCTTTCATTTGATAAATACCAGTACTAATTTAAGTACGAACATATCGACATGTGCAATGTTTTAGTTTATACTTAAATTAATGAAAAATACCTTTTTATGTTAACGGAACAAACATTACCCCACAAATATGTTGCGTATCCGATATGAAAACACATTTGCTGAAATGCGCTTATGTTCAAAGTAATAAGTCAGCAATGTTAGAACAACTTTTATAGTATTCATGAATTAATAAATTCCACATAATATAGCAAATGTTTGCTACGGATGTTCAAGAGATTTGCTCATAGCAATCCTAATGCCCATTTATTCGCAAATTCCCACTGTGAAATTATAACATGCAGTAATTGTTTACCTACATTCCTTTTCTCCCAGAATCCGAAGTCCCTTACACAATTACATCTTCCTCTAAACGAGCTTTAAGACCATAATTATTAAACGGTGCACGTAATCAACTTGCTTCCATTTGTTCGGAGAATAGAACGCCGTCAGCTGTTAACGTTTTTATGAAAGTAGCTAGTCCGACGTTCGCATAGAAACACATGCATATAGAAACACCCGGAAGAATGTTAGTATATACAAGTCGGCAATATGTTTTATAGAAATTAGGAGAAAGGTGAGAAGGGTGCACTATCGCCAGCCTTACTCAGGTGAAACACTAAAAGTATGTTAACAAGATGAACATTCACTGATTCAGAGAGACAAACGGTTTATATCAATCGCACTTCTTGTGATTATAATGATTAATGATAGAGAAAATCTTCCACAGAAAAAAACTCAACACAAAACACAAACGTCCCAGAAAAGCGTACTTTTTCTCTAGCTCAGAATTAGTATACGAATTGTTCTATAATTGAGCCGACATTTGCTCAAGTAAATGCTTGGAATACCGATGTAAAAAATCCCGTTCACTTAATGTGTGTTAGTCAGAGGCAGGTCAAGGACTTGGCTTCAAATTAACTCATTCAAAATGTGTGGTAATAATAAAATAAAATTATTCGCGAGTGTGGCGAGCGACACAAATACGCACAATTTAATATTGAAATATTGTGCGCATATTTTTGCCATAATGTCATACGAAAAGACTATTTAAGGGGGATTGCGGGAGTTTAGCTCTGTGGCTAAAAACGGCTCTGTGGCTACTAAAACCCGGCACCCGAGACCCGTGATTGGACCCTTTCCACTGTTTTAGCATTTGGTACTTTTGGGTCCCGGTTCAGAATACGAAAATTAATTAAGAACAATTACAACAATTTCTACAAGTTGAAAATACTGTTAGTGGTATAACGCAAAACTAAGCTTCATCTACATAGTAATTATTACATTTGCCTTAACGGCTGGGTTCTATTTTAACTATTTCTCTGTGCGATGACCCCACAAGTTTATTTTATTGTTATGATAATAACATTATTGTTTAACACCTTTGAAATGAAATCTGAATGCTAGATTATTTTTTTTTTTATTTATTCAAAACGTTATTAAAAAATCGCTTCCCTGACTGCACCTGATAATATAAATAGATAATTTTTTCACCAAAATGTATCAAATTGCTAATTGTTTTGCACTATTTTGAATAAACAAATATTACGTTTTACAAATATTTACACAGGACAATTATATATTTTTTATGTCAATTTAGTTCAATACTATTTAACCTACATAGAATGCAAAATACCATGTTATACATTCTACTATAAAATAAAAACAAAGCCGATGACCATATGTTTTTTTCACTTAGTTAAGCCATAAGCTGTTGTAAAACAATTTGCATCAAAATCTAAATGCAGGAAAAAAGATGGGAAACTGCAGCGAAACCCTTTAAAATATATTAAATAAAACCGTTTTTCTGTTAGTTTGTATTTTTGCTTTATTTTTTTTTATTGATATAATAAAAATCTTCGTAAGAGAAGTGAGCGATAAAAATCCCTAAATTCTAATATTGTGCTGATATTTTGTATAATAAACCGTATCCATAAAAATATCGATATGTTTGTTTCCTTTCAAATATATCTGTAATTAGATTTTTGTCAGAAAATGGAAAGTAAAATTTAACCGGCCATCTTTTAAATTACTGAAAAGTAAATGATAAAATGTAATATAAATTAAATAGATGTTCAAAGTAAGAATGTTGTAAACAATGTAGATATGTCAAGTTTAAGGGCACCATGACAAAATGGCCCGTACACACAGAACAACACAAAAACACAAGACGCAACAGACACTTAGAAAGAAAACAGTTTTTTTGTGTTTTTCGGATTTTTCTGTTTTTTTTTATTCATTATCAAGACTAAAACACATGTTCATATCCTTTAGGCGTATGATAATATTTATGCAAGCTGTCTTTATGCTAAAAATATATTTATTTTGCTTTCGAAGTAAATCTTGAGCAAAGCAAGCGAAACGGGGATATTTAGCGGTTTTTTTGTTTTGGGCTTCAACATATTTTGTGCTTGTTTGTCGTTCGTTACTTGTTTGTTTTCCTGGACCCGGATGTGTGTTAGTTTCCTTGTCATTGTGCCATACAATAAAACATTTTATCATAAACATTCTTTTTGTTTTCAAAAGAGAGCTTGTATTAACATACAGTAAGTTTTTTTTTATTTTTATACTATTACAAATATTAAACGAATTGCCAACCGATGGAATATATTTAGGTACAACAAGATATGTTTTGATGAAAGAAATGCGTTTACAACAAGTAAATATATAGGTTTTCGAAAATGTTCTCTGTTTTGTGTGTCACATGACATGACCGCATAGGAGTCCCATTAAGGTATGGCCTTCCAAATGGACTATGAAGGATACACATTTGTATTTTTATCCAAAAAAATAAACAAGTTTTTTTCATTAAAATGTGATATATATTATGCTTTTACTTTTCAACCGTAGAAAAATCTTTTTTAAATGCAAGTTACCTATATT
>Ga0224511_10004057_pt1 | contig 10907 bp, 9 predicted proteins | sample SF_May12_sed_USG_2_FD_169988 | JGI IMG/M metagenome (GOLD analysis project Ga0224511, IMG submission 169988) | Sediment microbial communities from San Francisco Bay, California, United States - SF_May12_sed_USGS_8_1 | ecosystem: Environmental > Aquatic > Marine > Sediment | place: USA... | reverse complement strand
AAAAAATTCATGACTTGTATCAAAGTAAAGAGGAATAATTTGTTAAACAGAATATACAGTTCTGTTTCTTCAGACTTTCGTTTTAGAGAGGCACCCTACGTTAATTTCTTAACTGACCCGGAACTGTCGAGTTCACTGTATTTGCAATCATTATGGTAGACAAACATGTCCTCCTCCTCCTCCTCCAAATCCATCACCTCATCCCTTGAGTCAGCCTGCAACATGTAAAGGTAACTATTATGTTTAAAATAATATGCACTGATTGAATGGTATTTGGTAATATTTTTCAGTCAATAATTCAATACAACACACACTAATGAACATTTACAAAGCTGTTGATTAAAGAGGAATATAAAACATAATTAAAAGGTGAAATATAAGAAAACCACATATAATACAGTAAAGAACAATCGGAAATACTTATTATTTAACAAAAGTAAATAGATAAAATAAAGCAGAAAACTACATAAATAGCCAAATATACAAGTCTTCTTCAGTCTTTTGAATCATAAGCAAAACAAGTGAAATTACTTGATCATTACTTTTGTTAAACAAATGTCTATGTATTTTGATGGTCATCAAAGCTAAGACTTTAACATTCCAAGGATATCACAATTTAATTATATGTTATCTAAACCTTTAAATCCATAAAATAATTTTACGTGCCCATGATAACAGTAAAGATAACAGAACAACAGACACTGCCTATAAAATGACCTGCATCCAAAGTAAATATCAACAAAATCTACATATTTTCCCTCGTTTTAGGGCAACTACGAAACGCAAATTAAGAAAGATAGAAAGTGACAACCTGCCGATGCATGCCCCACTGGAAGAAATCCTGAAATACACAACATAAATAGTTTTATGACTGAAACCCTAGCTAATGCTTTGTCACATGGTGCTTGTAATAATACTCACTAAAAGGGTTAGCACTAGCGGATCCAAAGGGGGGGGGGTCGAGGGCCGCATCCGGGGCCCCCTCCCCTAATGGCCGCGGACCTATGATTATTTTATGCCTTAAACGCTGGACCTCTTTTCCCCATAAGGTCAAATCCTGGACCCGCCACTGGTTAGGGTCATATTATAATTTTGTAATGCGTAGATCTATAGGTATCAGTAATGGTCTTATTTTTCACTCAATAATTCAATACAACACACACTAATGAACATTTGCATAGATGTTGATTAAAGAGGAATGTGAAACATAATTAAAAGGTGAAATATAAGAGAACCACATACAATACAGTAAAGAACCATCGGAAGTACTTATTATTTTACAAAAATAAAAAGATAAAATAAAGCAGAAAACTACATAATTAGCAAGATATACAAGTTTTCTTCAGTCTATTGAATCATAATCAAAACAAGTAAAATTACTTGATTATTACTTTTGTTAAACAAATGTCTATGTATTTCGATGGTCATCAAAGCTAAAACTTTAACATTCCAAGAATATCACATTTTAAATATATGTTATCTAAACCTTTAAATCCATGAAATAATTTAACGTGCCCATGATAACAGTAAAGATAACAGAACAACAGACATTGCCTATAAAATGACCAGCATCCAAAGTAAATATCAACAAAATCTACATATTTTCCCTAATTTTAGGGCAACTACGAAACGCAAATTAAGAAAGACAGAAATTTACAACCTTCTTCTCCGTGCCCCGCCGATTCACCTGAAATACACAACATAAACAGTTATAAGACCGAAACCCTAGCTAATGCTTTGTCACATGGTGCTTGTAATAACACTCACTATAAGGGTAAGCACTAGCGGATCCAAAGGGGGGTCGAGGGCCGCACCCGGTGACCCTCTTCTAATGGCCGCGGATCTATGATTTTTTATGCCTTAAACGCTGGACCTCTTTTCCCCATAAGGTCAAATCCTGGACCCGCCACTGGTTAGGGTCATATTATAATTCTGTAATGCGTAGATTTATATGTATCCGTAATGGTAATATTTTTCACTCAATAATTCAATACAACACACACTAATGAACATTTGCAGAGATGTGGATTAAAGAGGAATGTGAAACATAATTAAAAGGTGATCTATAAGAATTCACTGCTTAGAGTTAGAACGGGGAGGGGAATCATTGAAGTGTTAACGGTTAAATCATTGTTTTTACGCCTGTTTTGGCCATCAGCTTATTAAAATTGGGTTTAAAAAATAAATCCAAACAAACAATAGGGAAAATTAAGCGTTAGGAGCATTAAAATCATACCCCCATCCTGGATCCGCTCGTGCTAAATGCCCTTGACACAATCTGATGTCTCTTAATTGGCAAATTAATTAGGTGTTTAACAAAACCACTTACCTCCAAATACTCTGGTTCCGTCGGGGCTTTAACCTCCTTCTCTTTGGACCTTATGATCGAATCTTTGCGTGTGATCTCCTGTTCGAGGGAGGTGACACGGGCCTGTGATTGCTGGAGACTCGCCTCCAGCCTTCGTACATCTTCCTTGTGACGCGACAGGTTCTGTTCTTGTTCTTTACTAGTCTGTTTCAAGCAGTCTATCTGTGAAAGAAAACACACAAATATACCATCACCAAAAAGTTTTAATTCACTAGCTTTATAAATATAATTTTATAAATATTTATGCCCTCAGCATGGTTTTTTTGTATTTATGTATTATGCAGCACATTTGAATCACTGGTAAGAGACATTTCCAATACAATAAATGAATATTTGTTTGGCTGACAATCACGTTCAGGCATAATAAAGGTAACTATGAATGTTTTTATTTGATTATACAATTTTCAATTCATGTGTCTAGACACCTACACCCTGTTGCGGATCCAGGATTTGACCTATCGGGGGCGTGACTTTGTCAAGGGGGGGGGGTATAAAGTGCTTAGTGCTGACTGTTGTAGTATAGGTTATTGTATTTCGAGAGGATGTTTTGGTCCTATTCTTAATCAGAATGGGCATAAAAAATAATCGCGAGCGGAAGAAAATGAGAAAATTCCCTTTCATCAGTTTAATATTACTTACTACAGCTGGTGTTTAGTGCCTGTGTGGCGGCTGTAAAAAGTCGCCACTTACTACATTATTGTGTAGTCATATTTGTCTGGTCCTCATGGATCATGGAGTGTACATGTATGTTGTTTTATTTGAAAATGGAATTCCGCTCATGCGTTAGGGGGCGTCAGTGGTGTGGCATTATTCATTACCGTAATTACTCTAAGTTTTCGGACACCCTTTGTTTTTGGACACCCACTATTTTTTACCGAAATAATTAATTTTGCGTACCTTATGTTTCGGACTGATGAGCATTTCGGATATTTTCCGTTTCCTTTGTTTTCGGACACCTACATTTTTTGACCAGTGTTTGTTTAATAAGCAATATTTCAGCAGACGTCCATTAGTTGATGCGTAATAAGTACCATATATTCCATTAGTTTGTCCATGATTGTTGTTTTAGTGTGTGTCATTTTGCAGTGTCTTAAGGGTAATTTGCGGTTTAAGACATTAATTGAGAGCTTATAAAAACACATAGGGTTTACAAAACTCGCACTTTTCGTCACGGTAAAAACCAAAAGTTGTTATTAATTTCCTCATTCTTTTCGCTCGTTTCGTTCACGTTTTATCTTATAAATATTTTAACACGATATTGGCTAAAATCTGCATAAAATAAAATAACTTTTACCAAACAGTTAATTTACAAACGAAAATAAAAGGTTCATAATAACACAGTTGTTTGCTTTGTTGCAATAACTACTGGTATTTTTTCAAATATGAATTTATGGATTTTATGATTTTCTAACTTTAATTTTAAGCACAATTTATTAAAAATTGCGGTTCGCTCTTTACGCTCGCAATACTATTATTTTATTTTATAAATAAATAATAATTATAACCAGAAGTCTTGTTATGATCAATGCGAAATGCAGGATATATAGAGGGAAACACTGGTTCTATTTTACCCACACCCCTAAGGTCAATTCCCGGATTCTCCACTGACTATATCATTGGTAATGAAAGATAACCGGTAAAATCTAAGTCAATAAATCACCTATTAAGATGTCCACGTGGGTTAATCAGTAATTTCTTAATATATAATAAATAATCAAAAGTGTAATTGGTTTTAGTTTTCTATTATGCGTTACAATAATATAATTACAATTCCAACAAGAGATGAATATTTGATTTACAATATAAAACTCCATGTGTTATTTTGTGTAAACAATGCACTTCTGATTCGTCGAAGTATTCCGTAAGGAATTGAAGTATATCAACTGATACAAAATATCTTATACGAGGGTTGTTCGGGAAGTTCTGAGAATTTTGTCATATCTCCTATATTTTTTGTTTCTAATACGTAATATTTGGCACACACTAAGATTAGCATATCACGGAACTATTAATAAACATTGAATAGAATCGGACAACAAAAGCCGGAAATAGCAGTAACCATAGCAACACTATAACGCCGCACCGGAGCAGTCCGACTCTAAAGAAAGGTATAACGCGCTACACTCGTATAATAGTCAAGTGCAATAAAAGAAAAAGCTATAAGTTATGTAATTGTCAGTCATTATGTCATTTTGGTGCCAGGGTTGTGCAGTCACAATTTAAACTCAAACAGATGATGTTGACATATTTTTATGCCCCCTCCCCATAGGGGCCTACTCAGAAGAAGTCGAGGCATATATAAATCATTTTCAGAAATCTTAAGTAATTAATAAAAACAACAACAACACAACAACAACAACAACAACAACAACAACAACAACAACAACAACAACAACAACAACAACAACAAATTATTCTGGATGTCTGTTAAGTCTTGTTGTTCTGCGTCTTTTGAGCTGTTCTACGCGTTTGCTTTTATACGGGCAATCTTGTCATGGTGCCTTTAAACTTGACCTGTATTCATTGTTTACAACAGGTTTTTTTTAACATTTCTTCAATATTTATTATAACATTATTTTGCTTATGTCGAACGGTCGGTATTTCCGTCTGTTTCCGCTCATTATCTTGCAAACATTTGATCACAGAACCTTCATAGTTTACATACTGATTGGTCTTGGTGACGATATGACCCATATTTTTTTGTATTTATTAGGTCAAAGGTCAATGTCACAATGTTCACTTTGTAAAAATCCGTCTGTTGGTAGACCAAATGGTTTTCGCCCATTTTCGTTTTATTTTCTAAAAGAAATCTTTCATATTTCCCATGCTAATTAGTCTTAGTAAGAACATGAGCCCTATTGATTTTGTGTTTAAAAGTTAAAGATCAATGTCACAAGGGTCACTTGTTTTAAAAGATGTAAAAATGGTATTCATTACATTGAGATCTCTTTATCACAGAGCTCTCATATTTTTGCATGCTGATTGGTCTTGATGTGGAAATAACCCATGTAGTTTTTGTTTTTATAAGGTCAAATGTCAAGGTCAACATGATCCCTGATGATTTTAAGCTCACTGGGTCAAATACCAAAGTTACAAGGGTCACTTATATCCATTTACGAAATCACATCAGGTCAATCATCCCACTTCTATAACATGAACCTTTTTATTACAGACTGCCTGAACTCATTAAAAACCCCTTCTATATTAAAACGTATTTACATGAACAGAAGTCAGGAGTGGGGGGCATGTGTCTTTCGACATTTCTTGTTCGAAATTGCAATTATCAGAGGCTGTAAAAACGGATAAATGAATTTAATAAAGATGTCTTTTGATTATTTTTATTTCTGAAGGCAAAATTATATAACATTCTCATTGTGTGTTTATTTTATTTTATTTGAAAATAGTAATGTTACATTGTGATTTGAAAAGCATCAAAATTCTAGTGTAGAAATGAGATACATAGCCAAGTCACAAACCTCTTTAGATTTGTTTTGTGAATCACGACTCAGGGCTTGAATCTCCTGCTCTTTGGCTTTAAGTTGGTCCTCTTTGCTTTTGACCTCCTGTCTGAGGACGGCGGCTTGCGCCTGTGACTGCTGAAGATTCACCTTCAGTTGATCCTCATCCACCTTATGACGCGCCTGTTGCTCTTGACATTTCTTCTCAGTTTGTTCAAGCTGATTAAAACATATACATGTAATAAAGATAAACAAACGCATCAATGTTACTTCATGATCGTGAAATGCATAAATCTTTTCTCAATTTTGCTTTCATATTCTATCAAGAACGCTTCGGTTATATGTCTGTGTGACACTTTAATAAGAGAAGACATTTATCAGTTTTGAACATAAGTACATAATTTGAAAGCAACACTTCTAAAACAACAAAGGATAAATATTATTAACTTATCAATTATGCAACTTGGGGTTATGATCTGAATATTTTTTATTATAAACAAAAATAAAAATAATAAAATTTAGACTAGACTCTGTGTTACCTCGTTCCGTAGTTTAGCAGATGTGTCTTTCAGATCAGCAATGCAGTCTTCAGCTTCCTTGATTTTGGCCTGATATGCTGATAAAAGATCCAAGCCATAAGTCAACTCTCCTTCTGAGAAGATCATTAGAACATACATAGACACTCTACAAAGGGCACAAACCAAGAAGAAAACACCAAAACATGAGTAAAATCTTTGTACATGTATTGAACATAGTTCAATAAGGCTGAATAGAAAAATAAACACGTGAACCTCATTGCGAGAGAGTTTAACATATAACGTGTTCTTATTGTGATATATATGTAGTTACATACGAAGTGTTTTTATTTAAAAAAAAAAGGTTTTAGTGGGTGAATCTAATTAACTCATCAAAATAGATATATAACGCCAATTGCGTTGGAATATTACATAAGGTATATCATTCTCGTCATTGTTAACATAGGCAATGCGATGTTATTCCAAGTAGAAACATCAACATTAATTTTAGTATAATTTCGTTTCTTTAACTGGGTCTCAGACGCATTACTATACTTTACATTAAATCTTTGTGTTACCATTTGGATCCAAGAATAATAATTTTAATACCGAATAATACCATTAACTGACTGTTTAAAGAACTGACGTACCTTTCTGTTTGTCGCTCCACATCTCACCACTGTCTTGTTTGTTTGCAGAGTGTCTATAAGTACCAATGCAACTTAGACCCTGGAGCGCGACATCTAATTTTAACTTATATGTTGGGATTTTGCTTAGTTCTTCTTCGATATGACGAAGTTTGTCCGGTATTACAGTTGCCCTCTCTTTTGACTTGTATGCATATATGAACAGCAACACGCTGTTGCTTTCTTTGTCCTCCAGATCAGCTTTCAGACCAGAAGCTTCAGCTTCCGTATCCTTAGACCTTTCTTGCAAGTGTGTAAGGGCGATTTTCATTTCTTGACTTGCTGTTGTAATCTGACAAGTTAAATTTTGAATTTTCTCTTTTAAACATTCAGCAACTGTTGATTGAAAATCCAGAACTTCGGTTTTGTCTTTTCGCTCAGAATTATCAACATCCATTGCCTTTTTCTCCACTGCAAGTGTGGTTTGGCATGCATCATTCGCTAGTTGTCTAATATGGGTTTGAATGTACTTATACGCACTACTGTCTTTGAACTTGATTGCGGCATTCGCGATTGCCTCCAACTTGCACATGTGTTGATCAAGAGCGACACAGTCGCCACAAAGCAAAGCCTGATGTTCGGGACAGAAGTACTTGATAAGCTCCCGGGGATGTTTCTCACAATGTTCGCTGAGGTTCTCATGGACTTCTTCCACGTTAGCCGTAGTAGGCATGTTTTCCTTGTCAAGTTGATGATGGTTTCTTGATAACTTAGACCACCGGTGTGCGTTAGAGCATCCAGAGCACATAAACTCGTTGCAGACTGTGCAATATGCATCGGCCGCTACACTCTTCCCCCCCTCGATACATGGCTCGCAGTAACGAGAGTCTGAGCGAGCAGCAGGCGGGGATCTTCCAGGAACCTCGCGGTTTGCCATGGTTTATCTGAAAAGGAATTTACTAAACATACTACATTGTACAAAGCTGATTAACATTTTTGTTTTATTAAATATGCGTTTGCGCTTAATATAGGTGGTCCAACTAATTTCTGGGGCAATCGCAGATGTTAATATTTTGAAAATGTAGAACTTTTTCAATTTTATCTTTTAATACACGTTCTATTTTTTAACAAAAAAAAATCACACTACAAACGACATTAAACCAACGTATGAAGCCTCCAAATGTTCATCTTAAAATCAGTGTGCATTAACATTTTAAAAATTACAATATATATTAACCATTTTGAAAATAGGAATTATTTTGAGCTTTTTAAACAACAAATTTAATATAAACTAGACGAATGCTTTAGGAAACGAAAGCAATCACGTCTCTCCAATATATCATTAAATGAAAGCACATTGATCTTGAAGTTTCCTTGGTTAAAAACGCATTCTGTACATCGTCTTGTGGAACTATACATTTGTGCCAAGTCATTTTAAAATTTCACCAACCATTTACGAGTTAACAGTGACTTTTGTCAACGGGGGAGGGGGCATGTTTTGGCCATACTGATATTAAAACTTGTCTAAAATATAATCGCGAGCAAAGCGAGCGAAAATAAGGGAGGAAATTTAGCGTTTGGGACATAAAAGAATCATAGTGCAACCTCCTTGATCCGCTAGTGTTAAAAGAACGGACACGATAGACAGTCATACAATGTTTAGCCTTGAACTATGACCTTTACCTTGAACCGACCTTGGTCCAACATACGCACTGCGCATCGACTCATCATACTTGACATTTGTGCAGAGTTATTATTTGTGAATCCCAATGCACCAGGGATTCAAAAGTTTCAGAGTTATTTGACTTTGTATGTCACGTCTGTTGTGTTTCTTGATGAAAATTGGACCTTTTTAAAGTAAAAATTGATGTCTGCGTACGATATAACAGGATGGTACGCGTACCAAAGGGGGGTTGTCACCCTCACTAATGTTGCAATAACTTGTGGTCCAACCCTTTTGTCACGAATATTAATTTTTATTTGTAACTAATACATGTATATATGTATGTGTGATAGAGTGTCCAAAGACTGAAACGCCCACTCTGTTAAACTGTCAAATACATGGCGACATCATTTGTTAAGCACAACCCTAAATGCATATCGCAACGTTTAAGATTTATATTTTTCTAACACTTACCTTATGATGCCGAAAATATATATCAAAACATTTATAAATTATAATAATTTAAATAGTTTTAAATAGTACTATCCAATAAGGCTGCTATCTCACAATATTTAAATGTACTTGTTGCCTATTGCACTTCGAAATGTGATTTTGATAATGACTAAATGAGAACACGACAATCTCATGTCATGACGCTGATATGGGCTTCCTGTATATTGATAAGCTGATAACCCCCTCCCAAAATAAATGTAACACTTCAGGTCATCTGTGAAAAATAATGTGGTCGCGAACAGAGCTCAACAACTTACTTTATCTTTCATCAGTTTAATTTCACTTACTACAGCTGGTGTTAAGTGAGTGTGTGGCGGCTGTAGAATGTCACCTGTAAATTGTCACCAGTACTTCATCATTGTGTAGTTATATATTGTTCTGGTCATCAGGGATCATGGATTGTATGTTGTTTACATTTGATTATAGAGTTCCGCTCATGCACTATAGTCGTCAGTGGTGTGGCATCTTTCATTACCACCGATGAACAAATAAAACCGAGGCTGCTATTTTCCCATGCAGGCTATGCTTCCTGAGAGTTTTCCCTTTCATCAGTTTAATTATACTTGTCGTAAATGTCCGGACTAAGGATTATATAAATTATATAATTATTATAAAATGAAACAACTGGCAATAATTATTTTTAAATTGAAATCTTCTGAATTAAATTTTATACCAAATACAGTCATTTAGCAACATTATGTTTTCCGCTTGTAAGTCACCCTACTACAGTATTGGTTTTGACCTACGGGATTAAAATTACCGTCGATCAAAACTGCTGATATTTGAATGACGCTAGATGCATATCATATAAAATATGTGTGATGTTATCATTCAGGGTGATTTCTATCATGGAAGGTAGTATGAGGTTTTGGACCGGTACGCACTATCCCAAATGCCTGTAATTTTGTACGCAGATGTATGTTAACATGTTGTAATATTGAACTAGACACATGTCAAACGTGACAAGAAAGCGTTGAACAATTTATAAAGTTTAGTTTCTCCAAGCTTTCGTTTCAAAACGACACTCTTCTTTAATATGATTACGGAGCCGGAACAGTCGAGTTCACTGTAAGGCTAATTGTGCCTAATAATTTTGTAGCAATGCGACTGCCTTAGTGTAGTTTGCATTAGTCAGTCTAAACTCAGCGATGCAGGATTGTAAGACGCCGTCGACTAGCGAATGAAGACACGTATCTGCACGACCAATCGACTAGTGATGAGGTGGAGCTCGCATTCGCAACTGTCCCAAAACGTCGGACACTCCTTTATATATCCGCAGAATGTTGGCAGAGTCATCTTCGGTAGATTATGTTGAGAACCGTTGGGGACCATAGCCTACTATGTAATGTTTGTAGATGTAGAATCCACATTTGAAACGGCTGGTGGTTGATGATGCCGTTTGTTGAGAGTTTCAGTGATACTTTTGACATCACCAGCTGTTCGCGTTCAGTAGTTTTTCGTCGAAGAAGTTTTAATTCTATGTCGAAGGAATATTTCTTTCGACTGTTTCAGTTGCCATATAGTCCACGTCGTTGTGGTAAATGATCTTTTTGTTGATCCCTTTGAATTCGCTCGCTATCTCCGTTAGCTGTCGCGCATCACCAGAAGCCTCTGTAGATTCATTTCGCGTCGTTGGATGCATTAGTCCAGATAAGGCGCGTAAGGGGGTGATTTACCCCCTGAAAACGGGCATTTACGCGCTAGTTGGGATTTCTGAGCGTACATTTACGCGTTAAATTTTTAAGTAAAGGGGTAAGATACGCT
>Ga0224511_10004056_pt1 | contig 10907 bp, 4 predicted proteins | sample SF_May12_sed_USG_2_FD_169988 | JGI IMG/M metagenome (GOLD analysis project Ga0224511, IMG submission 169988) | Sediment microbial communities from San Francisco Bay, California, United States - SF_May12_sed_USGS_8_1 | ecosystem: Environmental > Aquatic > Marine > Sediment | place: USA... | reverse complement strand
GAGAAAGCATTTTTTTACAAAAGTGATCCTTCTGACCTTGTCTTTTGACCTAATAACATCCATGTCAATGTGGGTCATGTATCTATCAGGATCAATCAGTATGTGAAATATAAAAGCTATGTGATAAATAGTTCTCATTATAATCAGCAGAAACCATGTGGACATTCTTTTTTAAGTGACTCTTGCGACCTATTGAATCTAAAATCAAAAGGGGTCATGGCCTCACCAAAACCCAATCATCATGTGAAACATGAAATCTCTTTGATAAATATTTCTCGATATAATAACTGGATATCATTGTTTTATAGAAAGGACCCTTGTGACCTTGACCTTTGACCTTATGAACCCACAATCAATACAGGTCATGTCCTCACAAAGACCAATCAGCATGTAAAATATAAAAGGTATGTGTTAAACAGTTCTCAAGATAGCGAGAGGAAATGGTTTATTTTTTACAAAAGAGACCCATGTGACATTGACCTTTGACCTAGTGAACTTAAAATCAATATGGGTCTTTTCCTTATCAAGACCAATCAGCATTTAAAATATGAAAGCCCTGTGAAAAATAGTTTTTATGATAATGATCGGAAATCCTTTGGTCTACCGACGACTGACCGACCGACATACCGGCCGACATTAGCAAAACAATATGCCCCTTCTTCTTTAAAAAGGGGGGCATAAAAAGACTAGTAAACTAAGATCTTTCAGTTACATTATATGTTTTTTTCGAATGAAAAATGATAATATATCAACAAATAAAATTATCTACAGTCGTCGTTGTAATTACTTCCGAGATGATAAAATAAAATATGCTATAATCACTTGTATTCTATTCCTAATGAAAAAATATGATGACGTTTTAAAATAAGTACATAGATGTTTCTTATATGTGTTCTATTTTAGCATGCCTGATACAACACGTTGTAATGCATTAGTACTATTTACGTCTAATCTAGACAACAGGATACATGTAGTTGTTTACGAATAATGAATAACGTTGGCTAGCAAACAGTACGCATGTGCATATTTTAACCTATATAATGACATCAGACTAATATGCATGAACAAATCTAAATGTTGTAATAACGTTAAAGGTATTAAAGTGACGTCATTTCGTCAATTTGACAATTTGACCCAACATCTCAGACTGTGACACATATTTTTACCTTTAATAAGACAGAGTGTCGCGATTAAGAATACCTTTTATACTAACACATGTGTGGTAATAATAAACTGATGAAAGGGAAAGCCCCCAGGAAGCATAGCCTGCACGAGAAAACAGCAGCCTCGGGGATGGTTGGTTTCTAAAATATCTTGACATAAATGTTTCCCCTGAGGAGACTGAGTGTCAGGCGGAAGGGTCTTGATCGACCTAGGAATGTGAATGTGAAATTTGACAGTAAGTTGCGGATTAAATCCCGGGGTGTTCTCCAAATATACACGTGTATAGTCTTGATATTTATACCAAATCATTTATTGTTATTGTTATTGGACTTCTGTCTTCAATTGTTGTTACTTTACCCTCAATGACCCTACAACATGCCGTACAACAGGTGTAAAATTGTATGCAGTACCAAACTTCACCTGGCACCAATGTCTAAAAATTGACAAACTATTGATATTTTACTTGCATAATGTTAAATGCGGACGGTATGTTCTTATTATATTTAGAGTTATGGTCGACTGCGCGAAATTCATTGTTTTGGCTAATTAGTGGTTAATTACCAATTGTTGTTATAAATTATTATAAAGAATTGTATATTTGGGGTAACATACTGAAATTTTCTTTATTTTATTTCAATAAGATTTCCTGTTTTGAACCTTGAAAATGGACTATTTTGGACTGCTTTGGGCATTTAGCCGTGGCTCTCTTCCTTAACACTCATGTTCGCGTATTGTTTCACAACGCACGTTTAGCCAAAGGCTTTAACCTTGACGTGATTGGGTTAAGACACATTGAAGTCAAAGTTGAAGTCGGTTTCGCAACCTCCCTATTAGGGCGGTTGCGATAAGGAACGTAACTTTAACGCTAACGTAAAGAACTACTTCGTCATCTACTTCGAGCCCGTTATTAGAGACATGAGTATTTTTCGTCACTCACACATGCTTAGGCACGAGGAATCTCCGATCTAAAGAGACTGCATTTCATATCTATTGAAAATGTTCCTTGATAGTTGGGTAGTGATCTGAGAGACTGAACCCCCCCCCCTTTATGTATAAAGAACAGAACCTAAATTGTCATTGTTTCCAAGTATACAAAACAGACCAAAATGTTTGTCTTATGCACAGGGAATTGCACTTTTGCAAACTTCCTGTATATTGAATTCAATTATTTGATTCCATTATATGAGTTTAGTCTTATTATTTTAGAATTATGCACAAGCGGGGATTAATTTAGATTTTTTATGTTATTGTTTTCGTATTTCATGGACACATTGCCCGTTGTATTTCATGGTCAAATTGCACATTAAATACTGAAATCAAAGTAGGGGTTTCACACTCACCTGTGTCATAGACTACCGACATGATAGACAACTACATGTTCACACAGTCATGTACATATACATTAGTTTAAAACACTTATGAAACACGACCAAAACACATTATATGCTCATCTTTGTATTCAGTTTTAACAAATCAATTACAATTTCATGAAATAACAATTGTCACAAATCGTCAATAAATTTAACAAACATAAAATCCTATCGTTTCAGTTTTAGACCGTTTACTCGTATTGAGGTATTCATAAATGTTATGCTCGAATAAACACTCACGAAAATGTCATGCTTCTTATAAAACAGTTCACCATTTAGTTATCTCATTAAAGTCGGTTTTGAAACCTCCGTATTGTTCTTATTATACTTACGTAAGAATATCATAAACTCATGCAACTCACTATTTTACCTAATACCTGTAAATGTTTTACGAAATCAAACAATTATTTCGCTACGAACAGTTTAATTGTCAAATATAAAATAGCATACAATGTATATCAATCAGCCGGTGCTTATTTCAGTTGTTGGTTTAATATAATATTTTAAGAAATAAAGACACTATGAATTTAATATTCGAAGAAGCTTTTTCTGGCTTGGACATAGGTGTTAGGTGACGAATATTGTATTTCCAAAAATATAGTTTGTCTATATGTTTGTTGCGTCATGATGTTGTAAGAGTTTTTGTGTCGTTCCTTGTGTTAGTTTTTGTACGGGCCATGTTTTGTCATGGTGCCCGTAAACATGACATATCTACATTGTTTACAACATTCTTTGTTTGAACATCTCTTCAATTTATATAAGACTAAAAACAGAACTTAGTTATTGTGTTTTCTTCATTGTATTGCTGACAAAGCGAGCGAAAGAAATGAGGACATTAAAAAATTTAGCCATTGGGGCATTACAAAGTTCAAAGATGACCGGCGTTAGGAAGGGGCCCGTCGGGTGCGCCCACATCACCTACCCCAACTCATTGGATCCGCTTGTAATGTGACTATCACAATAACTAGTTGGAACACATATCTGTTATATGTACATGTACAGGTAAACCCTTAATACTGCGTTTTAAAAAGCAACACACAAGAGGAAACTGCCTTTTAAATATTGCTTCTATTTCCTTTTTCACAAAAAATGTTCATTGTGTTTGGTAAATTTAGCTCGTATGTAACAATAATTAGTTTCCATGATTTATATTAAAGAAACAATATTATATATATGGCCACTTAATCCGGTTCGCGGGACCATAACAATATGTCCACTTAATCCGGTTCGCGGGACCATAACAATGTGGCGATTTATTTCCATTTGTATGCGGACTGTATTTTGTTCTTTGTTAATATCACCACATTGGAGAGAAGTTATAAATAAAACACATCCAAGTTTCTCTTGATTTAATAAACTAAAATATAAACATAGAAAATAATCCAATAATGACAGTCTTGTAATTTCAGTATTATCCTAACAGTATAACAGTTTAAAACGAACAGTAAAGCTATTGGAAATGCGACGAACTTATATACTAACAGTGGCTCCGGTAATGAATATATATGAGGTACGTGTACGTAATTGAGTTCAACGGAGTCGCACTGACCGGAGCCAAGGTGACCGGAGTCTTATTGACCGGAGCCAAGGTGACCGGAGTCTGATTTGTCCATTTTGTAGGTTAGCTTGTTAAAGTTGAATGTAAACATTACAAAAATGATGTACATATTAAATAGACTTGTACAATATTCGCGTTATTCGCGACAATATACGGAAATTATGTTCAGACATTACATTAAGTACGTATTTGTAATTGTATCTTCTTATGATCAGAAGTACATGTAAACATATATATTTATTTTATTCAACTAGAACGTAAAAAACGTATTAAACAATGGTTTTCGGTCGCCTGCCTTGCAGGTCCCAAATATGTAAACGTAGAACGTTTTATCATTGTACAATTCATACATTACAATTTATTTTGGGCAAAATATATATTTTTACCGCATTTGGATTGAAAGTACTAATGTTTGAATGATAGCATATTATTAAACACAATGTACGTTTAAGTTGTCGACGATATTAATACCATAATTTTTAAAAAGTTGCAAAAAAAGAGGGTAATTCCTCCTTGTTTTATCATTGTTTCATTTCAGAATGGCAGCACAAGTCGATGGCCAGAATGAAAGGAACTTTTTGCTGTTGCATCGACTCGTGTTGGATTCTACACGTGTCTTAAGGGCCAAGTTTGACTCCTTTGTGCCTCCCAGTACCTTTAAAACATGGCTGCCACGTGACAAGGACTTGAAGAGGGCGAAACTGTCAGAAGCACAAATACGACACATGAAACAGAACCCAGACTCAGGCGAATTTGACATATCACTATTAATATCACTCTTGCGACACTTCTGTTATAAATCGGACTTAAAGCACCCGCTCTGGAGTGAGACGAATAACAACAAAATACTACCGTCATTGACCGGAGATATCGCCAACATTGTTCGGATAAGGAATCTAAGAAACAGGGTTTGTGTTTAGACTTTCACTAGTTTGCTTTACGCTTTTTCTACGGGATTCGTTTAAACAAGTGTATTACTTAAAAAACGTGTGTTACACAAAATTACCGCCCTGCTAAACATGTATAATTATGTGTCATTAATCTGTATGAATTAATTAAAATATGTGACGTTATAAAACACCAGAAATATTGTCAAAATGTGAATTGTACTTTAAGAAACAATTTGTGGAAATTATTAACATTAACAAAAGGTGTGCATTATTGAAGAACATTTCAATATTAACCTTTTTAAAACAAATTAGAAGTGCATGAAATTATATTTCTTAATGCAGCTGACCTCCAGAATATACTAAAATATCATTAGTTACAAGTATTTCAAAATATCATTTCAAATATTTAAAATAATTGTTAGAAATTAAAAAACTACACATTTTCACTTTTTGCTTTGAAAATAGATATTCGCTTTTCTGCCATCGGGATATTTCTACTATACATAACGGCTACTGCGTTAGTGACGCAGTAGATTATGTTTGACCAACGATTTTTTCCACTGAATTAAAGGGTCAGTAATAATAGATTTTTCCGCTAAACATACATAACTGTAACTTGACCAGTATTTACCGTTATTTTTTTAGCATCTGGAGGACAGCTGCTCTGTTAACAAGATATGTCTTAACTGCACACCGTCTTGGTTTCGTTCTGTTTATGTTATGAATGTATTACAGTCAGTAACTAGTTTGGTATGCCCGCACATTACATAGTGTTGGGGTGCATAGAAACAATGCTTGTCCCTTCACGTTCCATACTGTCCCGACCCGTCACGTCAAGTCGTGTCACGCCATATGTCGTAATATTTAATAATTTAGAGCTTCAAAAATATCTAATATCTAATATCTAATCATGGAAATGGAAAGGTAGATGATGAGATATACCTTTGTCATCTTAAACACTTCCGACTGATTTCGTATGATAAAATTGCGTCCTGTGCACCGTTCAAAATGATTTTGTTTAATAGTCAGCCCAGTCAATTATTTACAAGTGATGGCATGCTGAAATTGATCCGCTATTATGTAATTCATAATTTTATTCTGATTATGTTTTAGATGAGCCACGCACCGTCTGCAGATCTGGATGACAATGAGTTAAATAAACATTGGAGTATGCTTCAAAAAGTAGGGAACATTCGTTTTGAGGGTTTATTAACTTTTGATTTTAACAGTTTACAAAAGCGTATTATTTTACAAATGTTGATTTTTTATGTAGTCTAGTAGTTTATCAGGTTAAATAAAGATGTACAAAATGTGCCATTTATTTTATTAATCAAGCTCTTCTTAACATAAATTATTTATTTTTCAAGAGCTTATATTTAACTTACTTTTAGGCCATGATTTCGCTTGGTGCGTCGTGTGGCCTGTTAAATTTGACAGCTGAAATCAATATTCTGAAGACGAAGTCGTTGGATGTGTTTACTCCAAAAATGAGGAATCTAAGAGGTTGGTGTAAATTATGAAAAAAATATCACTAAACAGGTGTCGTTTGATTAGAACAATATTAGTTTCTTTATGACTAGTTTTCAAGAAAGTATATGGTTATAAAGACAAGAATGTTAGCTGAACTCACTATCATTACATTTGATCTCCACAGAAGCAACGGTCCGTTTTCTTGAGACAAAGGCAGACGGGCATTTCGTGAAAACAAAGTTCTACAACAAAGCAAGTGAGGTCCTTTCAGAGAGCAATTTTGTGGTTTTAACGGGTCATCCTGGTGAAGGAAAAACAGCAATGGCTGTACATCTTGCTCTTGAGGGTGGAGTTAAGCCAGAAAATTGCATCAACTTGGAATGTTGTCGTGACTGGGAAGAGGTCAACTGGTCGTTGAGATGTTTCACAACTGTAATTATTGATGACATATTTGGAGGAGTATCTCTAGACCATGAACGTTTGGCGGATTGGAAGAGAGTGCTGAACGATATTGAACAACGAGCACAGGACAAAGAACTAAAAGTGATAATTACTTCTCGGCATTACATCATTGAAGAAGCCAATGAGGATATGGACACAATCAAGATGTTCAAAAACACTGCTAAAAACATTGTCCATCTGGATTCAAGAAATGTGTCAGCAGATGAAATGAAACAGATATTAAAAGCCATCTTGAACAGAAATGCGATCGAAAATGATGTTGATTTAGATGATTGCGTTAGTAAGGCAAGAGGAGTTTCTGGTGAGAAAGAAGAACATGTGTTTGGATTTCCAGAGTGTGCCGCTCTGTTTGCGACAGAAACATTAAGTAGTCACGGACCTGACTTCTTTAAAAGACCAGAACATCATTTTAAGACATATATTGAACAGTTATACAAGTCAAAAGACATTGACCAATTTTATAAGTTTATTGCATTGGTGGCTGTTTGGGCACAGGAAGATCAGAAAATGAAAGACAAAGATCTACAAAACCCAAATGATGTTTCAGCACATATGCAACACATTGCCGACTGCTTTGGAATTAAAATTGACCATAAATTTGTAGAAACATTAAAATGTTCATTTCGAGCTTTCACTACATATTTATTAATATATGTAAACAGTTCATGTGAATATGTGTTTTCTCACAATTTAATTGGAGAAATGGTAGGCGTTGTATTAGGCAAACACAACCCGCGCGAATGCATTCAACTTTGTCCACGAGATTTTCTTATGGAACGTATTACACTTAATGACGACAATGGAAGTAAAATGAAAGTATTTATACGTCAAGGCATGCATACAGACGTTTGCCAGAAGTTTATCTCCACTATGTGTCGTGATAACCTCGATGTGGGCATGGATCACTGTTACTATTCGATGGATGCTGACATTTTAAAGCACACTGCATTTGAATCGAAACAATTTGTAGAAGTGTTCTTACAATACATTTTAGATAACACATATGAAATGACTCTTTTCAATATATCGTTATTGTCGAGTCCGTCCTCGTTAAGCGAATGTAAAACACATTTTCTATTGGACTATATTCTTGCAAAAGACCGGTTGGTTCTGGCAGAACATATTATAATGAACATCTCATTGTTTCTGAGATCAGCCACTCGGGTATCAGGCAATTCTATTTGCATCGTTATGCGCAAACTTCCATCGTTACTGAAATCCCTTCTTGAGTCTGGTAGAGCTAATCCCAATGAAACCTGTTTCGGTACAAACTCTAAAGGTTACCCTAGTTATTCACACCCACTGATTGTAGGATCAAAGGAGAATTTGATAGATTCAGTTAGGTGTTTACTAAAACATGGCGCTGATTCTAACATTACAAACGCTGATGGCGAAACGGCCCTCCACTGCGCTGCCAGAGATGGGCATCGTGAAATATTCACGGAGCTTCTACGTAACGGGGCTGATGTGAATGTGAATACTGCAAATAATTTCGGCATGACAGCCCTTCATGAAGCAGCAGCTGGTGGACACTGTGATGTAATTAAAGCTCTTTTAAACAGCAAAGCCTTCGTTAATGCCAAGAATAGAAATGGTGACACACCTTTACACCGAGCTGCCAAAAATGGATATAAAGATGCAGTAAAAATGCTTTTAGAGAATGGTGCTGATGTGAATAATGTTAACCGAGACAACTGGACAGCTCTCCATTGCGCAACAAATCAACGCTTCTGTGATGTAATGGAGGAGCTTATGAGTAGCAACGCATGTGTCAACGCCGCAAATAGCTGTGGGAATACACCTTTGCACCTGGCAGCTCACGGAGGTTATAAAGATGCTGTTATAACGTTATTAAATAACGGTGCTAATGTTAACCTTGCAAACAGAGACTTGTGGACAGCCCTTCATTATGCATCGTGTAATGGACACTGTGGTGTGATTAAGGTGCTTCTGCAAAGCAATGCAGTATTCAATTCAAAGACTAGACTTGGAAGAACACCATTATACCTGGCATCAAACAATGGCTTTCATGATGCAGTGAAAGCTCTTTTAAAATACAGGCCGACCATTCATTGTAATTTAATTGTAGATCTAATTCCCAGCGAAGACATTAATACCAAAGAAAGCTATGGGAATACGCCTTTACATCGAGCAATAGAAGGTGCTGATAAGAACACTATGAACAAACATTACTATACTGCTCTCCATTATGCAGCAGCAAATGGCCACACTGATGTTTTACAGGAACTACTGTGCAGTAAAGCAGACGTCAATGCCCAAGACAGGGATGGGAATGCACCTTTGCACCTAGCAGCACGAAAAGGACATATTAGTGCATTAAAAATACTATTGTATAAAGGTGCAATTATTAACATTTTAAACAAAGTCAGATGGACTGCCCTCCATTTTGCAGCACATAATGGACACTGTGATGCTGTTGAAGAGCTTCTGAAAAGCAAAGCAGATATCAAAGCTAAAGATACCCATGGAAACACACCTCTACATCATGCAACAAACTACGGATTTAAAAACGCAGTGAAAACGCTTTTAGCAAAAGGAGCGGATGTGTCCTCATTGGACAATGACAACTGGACTGCCCTCCATTGTGCAGCAGGCAATGGACACTGTGATGTTATTGAGGAGCTTCTGATGAGCAATGCAGACATCAATGCTAAAGATATCGCCGGCATTACACCTTTACACTGTGCAGCCAACAATGGATATACGGATGCAGTGAAAACGCTTTTATCAAAAGGTGCGGATGTGACCAGTTTGAACAATAACAACTGGACTGCCCTCCATTATGCAGCATACAATGGACATTGTGGTGTTATTGAAAATCTTCTGAATAGCAATGCAGACATAAATGCTAAAAATGATATTGGAAACACACCTCTACACGTGGCAGCATGCAACGGTTATAAAGATGCCTTTAAAACGCTTTTATCGAAAGGTGCGGATGTGACCTGTTTGGACAATTCCAACAGGACTGTCCTCCATTATGCAGCAGACAATGGGCAATGTGATGTTATTGAGGAGCTTCTGAATAGCAAAGCAGATATCAATGCTAAAGATATCAAAGGAAACACACCTTTACACCAAGCAGCAAACAATGGATTTACGGAGGCTGTGAAAACGCTTTTATCGAAAGGAGCGGATGTGACCTGTTTGGACAATTCCAACAGGACTGCCCTCCATTATGCAGCAGACAATGGACAATGTGATGTTGTTGAGGTGCTTCTGAACAGCAAAGCAGATATCAACGCTAAAGATATCAAAGGAAACACACCTTTACACATGGCAGTAATGAATGGATTTACGGAGGCTGTGAAAACGCTTTTATCGAAAGGAGCGGATGTGACCAGTTTGGGCTATTACAACTGGACTGCCCTCCATTGTGCAGCATACAATGGGCAATGTGATGTTCTTGAGGAGCTTCTGGATAGCAAAGCAGACATAAATGCTAAAAGTGATACTGGAAACACACCTCTACACGTGGCAGCATACAGCGGTTATAAAGATGCCTGTAAAACGCTTTTATCGAAAGGTGCGGATGTGACCAGTTTGAACATTGACAACGTGACTGCCCTCCATTGTGCAGCAGACATTGGGCAATGTGATGTTATTGAGGAGCTTCTGAACAGCAAAGCAGATATCAATGCTAAAGATACCAAAGGAAACACACCTTTACACCAAGCAGCAATCAATGGATTTACGGAGGCTGTGAAAACGCTTTTATCGAAAGGAGCGGATGTGACCTGTTTGGGCTATGACAACTGGACTGCCCTCCATTTTGCAGCAAACAATGGACATTGTGATGTTTTTGAGGAGCTTCTAAACAGCAAAGCAGATATCAATGCTAAAGATATCAAAGGAAACACACCTTTACACATAGCAGCATGCGAAGGTTATAAAGATGCACTTGAAACGCTTTTATCCAAAGGAGCGGATGTGACATGTATGGACAATAACAACTGGACTGCCCTCCATTAT
>Ga0224511_10004055_pt1 | contig 10907 bp, 4 predicted proteins | sample SF_May12_sed_USG_2_FD_169988 | JGI IMG/M metagenome (GOLD analysis project Ga0224511, IMG submission 169988) | Sediment microbial communities from San Francisco Bay, California, United States - SF_May12_sed_USGS_8_1 | ecosystem: Environmental > Aquatic > Marine > Sediment | place: USA... | reverse complement strand
TAAAATGACAATCTGACCTAGTTTAAACAATGGAAAGCATGGTTCCTGTTTGTGATAAGCGTTATCACATATACAATAGATTTCGCCATTTTTGGGCGGAGATTAAAAAATTGTGGAACTATCCATTGTTACCTGATTGAGGTCAGCCCGGGCACAGAACATGTGCATGGTGGCTATGATGAGATAGGTGCCGGCAAACCTCTGTAGAACACCCGGGATACGGAAACTGGACAGCCTACCAGCTGGAAGGGAATTTCATAACATGTTTGTATTTTTATTTGATTTGTTTCTATTTTTTCTGTGAGTCATTGGCAAGATATTTTGAAGATATGGTACTATGTTGTTGAAAGAACATAAATCAGCTAATAAAAGCTATTCATTATAAACAACAACAAAAAAAAGCATTTTTCATCATAATTAAAGTGAGCAGAAATATTTTATAAAATATGTACTTGTGCTATGTTTTTAAACAGTTAAAATATACTAGAATCTATTCTAATGAAGAAATCATTTATGAATGGACAACAGTCCAGACATACGGGCAAGGCCATTGGATGAGTTGATAAGCAGTCCAAGAGCAAACAGGATCAGAGATCGACGCAGGACCCGTAGAAACATCTTCTTGCGAGGTGTGCTGCGTCGGACCTGGGCTTCGAATGAGAACCTCATCGCTGTACCCATGATCCACACAAACCTGCAGGCAAACATGTGATCGTATAACCCCTGTATCATCAAATATTAAACTTTAAATTTCATGTTTATAGCATATTTTACATTTTCCAACAATATCCGGACAATTCAGGGGCCAGTTGCCCTAACTTGTTTGGTTTTATATTGGTTTAAAAAAAATCATTTTGAGATATATAAACTTGTGTGTAACATGTTATGAGAAAATAACAAAAAAAGATAGAAAACAACAGGTTACCATGGAAACACAAGGTCTGCCACAGTGAGGCCGTTCCATTTGGAGTGTTTGAAGAACCAGTATTGGCCTCCTCCATAGTTCACAAAGATCATCAACACTATCGAGATACTGCAACATTTTTATAAGTAGTTTGATTAAAATGGTTATTCCATATAATTCTTCGTCTAGTTATACACTATTATGTTTCAAGGAACAAACCCTTTAAGTAAAGTAAATGGGGTCCAATTACTGATCTTAAAAATTCACTATCCTAAAATAAGGAATTTTATGTAGATTCATATAACACTGAATAAGCATTTCTATATAATAGAAAGTGCAGAACAAATTTTGCACAAAGATTAACTATGCAATTTCGCACAGTCTTAAGCGTATTTCTTATCTTTTTACTAGCCCGAGACAGTAAAATACCAGTGATAAAAAAGAATGGAAATGGAACCACATCAGGTATGATTTCTCTGTATATTTGTTCATTCTAAATCTTGACCCACTGCACGTACCCCCGAAAGGTGTCGAGGGATTTCAGCCTCTCTCTGACGGGTGGCTGGTGCTCACCGTCGGCCATGTTGGTGGGCAGGCCCAGATCCTGCTGGGAGTAGCCCATCTGTAACATGGGGATTGTAACTGGGGAGTTAGCAATTATAATTCTGTAACACGGGGATTGTAACTTGGAAGTTAGCAATTATGACTCTGTAACACGGGGATTGTAACTTGGAAGTTAGCAATTATGACTCTGTAACACGGGGATTGTAACGGGAAAAGTTAGCAATTATGGTTCTGTAACACGGTGATTATAACTTGGAAGTTAGCAATTATGATTCTGTAACACAGGGATTATAACTGGGAAGTTAGCAATTATGATTCTGTAACACAGGGAGCTAGAAAGGTGTAACAGGAAATTTAAGATGGCTTGGTACAAAACTATTGTTACTACCTTATTTTGTAGACCAAGTTACAATAGTTTTGCCCGAAGACCTCGAAAAGGTCTAAATCATTTGTTTTTTATCTTTTAAATCTTTTTGTTCATTATGTTTCCAATTTTTATAAGGAAGTATTAACATAAAAGCTGTTTTAATTTACATAACCATTGTCTAAACTTATAATGGAATATTCCTGTTATACCTTAATTTTCCTTCTGCGCAAGTTTGAGCCCTGTTTAGATAGCTTGGGCTCGATGGAAGGTAATAATGTTGCAGTGGGAGATTCCATTTTGGCCTGAGAAAGGGGAAATATACTGTTTATTTTAAAAAGGAGAAAAAATTGGAATGGGTCTTTGATATACATAAATAAGATGATTATTACAGCAGTATGTTGAATTATACATGTAAATTACACAGTTCAAATGTAGAAGTGTGCCATGCCATGCAAACAGTTCACATTTACAAGCATTTGTGGTACAGGTAACTGTGTATAATATCTAAACCCCCAAGTTATAAATTTTATGATTTTATGATATAATTTTATGAATGTGAGTGATTTGTTATAAAAAGGTAACAAAGTATCAGACAGAAAATACAGTTATTCACTTTAGAACTGACAAATTTCTTCTTGTTTTCAATATATATATATATACCGGGTACTTGAAATAGATGCGATTAAATGGCAGCCAAAGTTCATTACAAGCATAACAAGCCGATGCATTCACAAAAGGTGGTTGGATTACAGTTAATCATTTGATATACAATACTCACATCATCAATGACAATAGAGTGGCCGCAACAAAACTGTTGAATCTTTAAAAATATCTGCTCACTGAAAATAGAGAATATTAAAAAACATTAATATAAAAAGGCTGCTCAACTGAAACAAAGGAATAAACAAATCCCCTGTACAAGTAATTCAACTTGTGACTCTTCAAGTGCCCCCTTTTTAACCACAGGACCTTTAGACATTATTGTATATTAAACATGGTGACTCTTGTCTACTCAAGGAGAAGATATTTAATGTATGCATTTCCTGTTTAACCTTATGCTGTAGTTATTTGGTCAAGCAAAGCTATTTTGGTTGAGGGTCAACAAGACATTCTTGTGAAGTTTCATTAAACTTGACCTAGGCCTAAAAAAATCCTGTGTTTTGGGCAACCCTACCTGTCGGAACTGGCCGACCCTAGACTTTTTTACAAAAATACTGTGTTTTTTTCGTATGGGATTTTGTTGGCCAGCACTTTAAGCACACTTTAGGCTGTCTTGCTTTAAAAAGCATAGTATACACAAGCACTTAACAATGCATTATTATAGCAGCATACCGAAACTTGCCTATCTTTGTGTGAGTACAATGTAGTTGTGTTTTAATTTAATAAAAGAACGAGTAGTACCAATTTATGCAAGGACTGTTATATAGTCTTTATAATTGATGTTTCAATTCTTAAAAAACAACAACAAACACACAGCCTACCCTTCCTAAAATGTTTAAGACACTTGCCCTAAACATAAGATTTTTTTTGGCCCTAGTGATTTAGGCATGATGTTAAAAAGTAGAAGTCACGAATGATGCACAATGGATTGAGAATGATCACAAATGCCAACAAGAGCTCTCTGTGGTTAGATGAAATAATATACATCCTCTTACAGCAAAATAACTGAAACCAACTACTGTGAAGTCATTTAATTTTTTGCAGATGAAATTTCATGATTTGATGACATAGGACAGGTTTGTGGACACCTGAATTCGAGGATATCAAATTATATGCAATATTACCAAAGTGAATAAGTATTTCATTGGGATCTTAAATTTGTGGATTGCCCTACCCACAAAATACATGAAATTAAATGTCAAACAAATATAAATCATTAAACAGTAGCCGTCTAAATGAGCCGGACGTTATGAGTAATAGTGTAAAAAATCAACTTCCAACCTTTTCATCCACAGGAAGATGTACCACAAAATTCCCAGAAAGGTCAGCACAGCTATGGCAATAAAGATGGCTGGAAAAAGACCACATATCAAAGATAAATATCTTCATAAAATTGTTAAGTGACAAAAATACAAGAAGATTAGAATTCTTCACAATCTTTTACTTACAACTCTGTACATGTAATGTATTTAGTTTGCATTGAAACGATTAGCTAACACATTAATATCATCCATACTGATGGCCTGAATAAATAATACATATATAATAATAATATTTAATAAATACAAAGTTACTAGAACATAATTTTATTGTACAGCTTACGAATGTTAGTGTCCGTAGTTGAGTTGCGGAGGTAGGGTGTATTACAGATGATCTTGTCTGCGGACCAGAACACCAGGATGCTGTAGTTCCCGCCCTCTCTAAAGTGGTCACTTAGTGCTGCTTCACTGATAGAGCAAGAAAATAAATCGTGAAAATAAATAACTTTCATGTTTTGAACTTCTATGAAAATATATAGTAAATTTCTCTGAAAAAAATGAATAAAAAATATGAACTTAGTTTTTTGCTTCACTGATAGAACAAGAAAATATTGTGAAGATGGGATTTCATAAATAATTTTTATATTTTCAACTTCTTTGAAAATAGCTATGGTAATGGTCTCTGAATATTAAAACATTTATAACAAAATTAAGCTGCTGTGACCTATTGATCTACCAAACTAGTTAAACATGCTGCATTACTTTCCTATTGAATAGCTCAGTTACTTTAGCCCTAAGAAAAAAGTTTAAAATGATTTTTTTGTACAAAGATTAAAAGAACATGCCTGCATGAGGCATCAATGTTGTGAGCAGCTGTGATGTTGACTCTCATCCGCCATCGTGTGTCCACCTGTATCGTGACCGGTGCCTCATCTCCCGTAAACTCACACAGTGGCTGTATATTACACTGAAAATAGAAAACAAGGTTGAGTTTTAATCAAAGAAAGAGCAAATACTTATAAAAGCCATTCTTAAATCAGGTTGCAAAAGGCTATGAACAGCAAACAGTCCACCTAACCAAGGCTTGCTTTTTCACAAGTTCAAGTCTCTTTATTCTGCAAACCAGTAACTTCTTTCTTACAAATGTCAGATAAAAAACAGAATAATGACAACAGACAACACAATAACTTGACATATTAATCATCATCATGAAGAATGATTGCAAAATCAATTTTGGTGGAGATCTTCTAATCCTTGGATTTGCAGTCTATGCTGTAATGAGTTAGCTACACAGTAGCCATTAGCCATGATTCTTACCACCTTACAGTTGATCAATATTGTACAGGAAACAGAACAAATGATACCAACATGCAAAACTAAAGTCTGTAATTAAACTTACTGTATAGCATTCTTCCGTGATGGCAAAAATGGTGAAATTCTCAGAGCCATTAATTCCTTTTAAGTCAAAGGTCAGCCATGCTGTATCAATTTGTTGTTTTGGAGCTGTGTGGTTGGTGTAGCATGGACCCTGCTTATGATGGTGTCTTTCTAGCCCACGAGCCTCTATCCCTAGTCCTTTTATAAAGAAAATTTACAAATTAAAGCATTTTATATTTAAAGATCATGTCAAAACTATTTAACAAAAAGGTAACATTCAAATGCTTTTTGACTAAAATCAGGATTCTTTTTGGTATCAAACTTATAATTTTCAGACATATTATTTAATGAATTTGCACCAATGGTGTAGGAGGAGTTGTATTTACGTGAATTTCGGACAGAAGATGGACAGACAGGAGCACCGCTTAATGACCGTGGTCATTTTATGGCAACATTAAAATCTTATCTACAGACCTTCATTGTTTTGCGAATATAACAGGAAACAGACTTATTATTATCAGCCCTGAAAAGACTTGGGGTACATTAAAATATTGTTTTGCAAAGACAGCATGGTTTTATACCGGTAATACTCTTGTGTCATTCCCCTACTCAGTGGATCAAAAGAGAATGTTATTTTAAAATAAATATATAAGGAAGCCAGTGCCAACTTATTTTGGTTTACAAAGTTACATGGAGTTGAAAACGAAAGTGGACACAATGTCAATTTGTGAGATTTTCACTAAAATTTCAGACGTCCGTTTTTTTAAATTTGTCTTTTATATTGATAGTACCATTACTATCATAACAATAGCGACAATAAAAATATTACAGACTCCCTTAAATAATCAAACTTATTCCTTACATACCGATGAAAAGTAAAGTTAAATGCAAAAAGCAAAAGAAAGTTGTTATTGTTTTGTCTGCCATTTTCTACAGTCACAAGACCAATCACATGACTGTCACGTGACTTAAAATGCAGCCGTACTGTACGCTCTTATAATAACAACGCAAAAATCTTCGTGACAAACAGCTGTTATTAGATCAATAATGATAATGATAATGATAATGATAATGATAATGATAATGATACTACTACTACTACTACTACTACTACTACTACTACTACTACTACTACTACTACTACTACTACTACTACTACTACTACTACTACAAGTAGTAATAATAATTACAACAACAACAACAACAACAACAACAACAACAATAATAACAACAACAACAAACAATTAAGAGACGATAATGAAGACTACGACGGCGGCGACGGCGACAGCAGCAACAGTTATGTTCAGCAATAATAATAAATAATAATTTAATTTAAAATCTCTTTATAGATTGGAGCTTTTAACATATTTTAACAATTGTAATGTGACGCGACCGCTTATTATTGGTCGGCATTATCTTATGCCCTTGAATTATCACCTAGTTTTATATATGTAATGTGTCTATTTCATTGCCATTTAATCAGCATATGGGTTCTTTTAAATGTCTATTGGCCTAATATATTATACAGATGCAGTCACACTATTGCGTATGCAAATTTTATAAAGCGTATGCACATTTCAGAAAAAAACTTATACGCACAACTTTAGAGGTTTAAAACACCGCTTATCGACCACAGACCTTCACAAACATGAATAACGCACGAGTATTTATAACGTATGCGTAACTTACCATTAGCGTATTAAGCGTATGTCTAGCGTATTTCTAGCGTATCCAGCGTATGGCGTGCGTATAATAAGCGTATGCGTGACGTATATTCGATATCCATGGTAGCATAGGCTGGTAAACTTTGAACATGTCTAAAACATGCCATACGCCTTATGCTATGGTCAAAAATCATCTACGGGCGCCGTATGGCGTTTATTTCACAAAATAAATATTTTCGATTACGATTTTTGGTCAACTTTTGAGACATCGTACGGTGCCCGGTGAAGTTTCGGTACTACTTAAAAATCCTCGGCGCTCGTACGGCGTTTTGTAGGGTCATTTAGGGTAAAATGACATCGGCCGGGCAACGTACGGTGCCCAGACGGCGCCCGACAGGCGTTTGCACACATCGGACGGGCACCGGACGATTTTTGTTTTAAATTTAAATCGTACGATTTCAACGGCAACCGTAGGAACACCGTACTGTGTCCGGCCGGGCATCGTACTATGTCTGAAAAGCACCAGGAACTTTCGAAAATCTCTTATCAAAGAGATATGTTATATGAGACGAACTGCCACCGATGCATTGCACTCTCATTGCATGTGAATGTTAGTGGTGTATGCTACAAAGAAAATACATGTAAATGTGAATAAAACAAACAACCAAACATGCAATGAAATACACTTGTTTAGTAAGCTTTCTACATTGACACATCAAATATTTAGATCTACAAGCATGCAAGAAGCTAGCACAAGGTGGGGTGTCCGGGCGATTATCAAATTCGTCGGTGATGTGCAAATCGCTGAAATCCTACGATGTCAGTTTTATTTGTGACCATAGCATTAGTGTGACTGTACTTTAAAGCAGCAGCATTCGCTACGGAGAAGAACCGTGATCAAACATTGGCCCAGTTCCCAAGATTAGCCTGACATATGCCCTAATACGATGATGGCATAGACCGCGCGTATGTGTAGGCAAGCTATCGGTGTGCTGCGTGTTCCTCTTTAAAACCCGGCTGTTCGTCAGTCACGCGTTTACCAGACGTCAGAAGTATAAAAGGCCCAACTCACTGAAAGATATGTCGCCATTTATTCACAGTCAACATATACCACAAAATGCGTGCCCTCATACTCGTGGCTGTTGGACTGGCGGTTATCGGTAAGTCATCGCCACTTGAACGTAAACCTTCATTTTTCGCTGTTTAATCATTAAACAGTCTTTAATAATTATGCAAGTAAGTTGAAAATTTTGTATCTAAAATTATATGCCAGAAATAATTATATATATTTTCTCCAAAAGGAGTAATTTTCATATGCTTTTGAATCCCCTTGCGTGCGCACATTCTGATCCGTTGCTTATCCTGAATTTGAATTCGAAAACAACTTAAAAAGAGTGTTTCTCAATCTTATTGGGACAATGAAGAACTTTGAATTCTGGAAGTAAAAACGTTTGCTTCGCTAACACTCGTGGTGTGTTTCCAGCGTTGACACGTGGCGAGCCGTGCCAGTACGCGAATGACTGCGTGATCACCCAGTGCGCGAACGCTAACTACCACGTGTCGTGCCTATACTCAGCCGACGAGTGCAAAGACAGCAACAACAATCCGTGTCACGGAGAGTGCTCTTGTGTTGACATCAACTGTGAGTCAGCTTAATTGTGTAGTCAAAAATACTATTATTAAAAATGTTACTTAACCTTTTTCCACTGCAATCTGCAAGTACTTTACGTTGCGTATAGATAGGACTTGATCTTGGAGTGGTGGTGGAGCTATACCAGTGTTGTTGTTGTTGTTGTTGTTGTTGTTGTTGGTGGTGGTGGTGGTGGTGGTGGTGGTGGTAGTGGTGGTGGTGTGTGTGTGTGTGGGGGGGGACACGCCCCACCCGGTATTCGCTGGTGAAGTACATATGTATATGTATACAATTGTCGTCGTTTTACAAACACGGAAGTACGCGCACTCGCACACTCGTACATACACTGTATTAACTGCCTGGTGTATCTGTTTAGCGTGTAACCAGGCGTCTGACGACTGTGCCCATATCTCCTGCGCCCACAACGACGAGCAGTTCCACTGCGTCGAGACCGCCAACGGCGGTGCCACGTGTCAGTGTGTCGACATGAACGGGTAGACACGTGACGGTTGATTGATTGGATGTCAAAAGTTTATAATATATATGTTAAATAATGTATTCTTTACATGCTGCTTTGTCTATATGAAATGTAACTAAATCATAATAAAAGTTAAAAAAATGAATTGAATGCTTTGTATTTAGTGGTTTCTTTGTCGGTATTATGTGATTTCAATGACATCTTTACCGTCAAAGTACAGACACATGCTATCTTTGCTGATATAAATACAGGTTTTCGACAGGAAATTTAAACAAAGGTATTAATCGTTCGTTTATGCGCATAAGTTGTTAAAGGAACCAAACACTTTAACAGGTACATTGTTTAGAAATGTTGATGACTTTTCTTGTTTACGAACACTAGTCTATTGCTTGGTTTCTGTTCAAAGGACCGACATTTGCATGCGTAATAAGATACACTCAATGTATTTTATCTATTTTATTTAGTTTAGTTTTTTGTATCGATAACATGTACAAGCAGAAACATTTCGAAAGTTTGAATTTGGTCTATTAAATACTTCTTTTATTGACGTAAGCATATCTCTTCTTCGGTGAGCTTTTTTGGTCATGATCCGTCTATTATTGACATGCGTCGTGTACCGTCCTTAATTATTTAACATATGCATAAGATATTCTTATAGAATATTGACGAATTGGCACAGAAAATAGTTTAAGAACACACGGGCGCACTGTAAACGCAGAACACACCAAATACAATCATTTCATACGTGTATAGATAAAACTTAATAAATTTATAGCCATACCTTTTAAAGCAAATGCATTAAATCTTATATTAAAACACGAAGCTTAGCACATGAACATTGTTAAATACACAACGCTGAATATGACAAAAATCACAAACAAAAAACAACAAAACAACCACGCTTAAGAAAATATATCGAAACGTTTCCTTCAAAAAGAAATCATAGCAACATTAATTATGAAATAAATGAAATTACGCCATCAGCTCACAACCACATTGACAACGTCTCTAACCTTACATTAATTTATTATTATTATTGCTATTGTCCGTGGTTCTGTTCGTCATAAGCGTTGACAATGCATATATGGCTTTGTCTGAGGTCAAAGCCTCGTCTTGAGCCAATGCGCTTGTTACGTATCTACGGTAACTGGCTCTGAGCATTTTGATTCCTTGTCTTCTATTTTGTTAAGCGTTTCTCGGAGTTTTATGCGAGGGCTCGGCGTCACGGTTGTAAACTTTCCGCTTCCGCTCACAGCAGACGACACAGACGCGGTAGGCAGCCTTATCCTTGTCCACCTCCCGGTCCGATGTGAACTTCACCGCCACCGTCATCTGCTGCGGACTGTGCGTGGACGTCAGCACGAACGTGAACTGGAAAAGACTGACGCTTCAGATGCAGAGGATGGCGTACGTCAGTTCCGTGTTCTGGCGGACCTTGGACTCGTCAAATAACGCGAACAGCTCCGTGATGTCGGACGCGATTCCGATGAAGAAGAAGAGTAGCTGAGACAGTTCAGACCTAGTTATTTCGCCACGCGGTAGGACCCAGCGGCTAAGAAGCTAGTTGTCCATGTTAAAAATATTTTACCGTAAAGAGGCTAACCATGGTTAATTACTATTAATTATAGTTTCAAGTGGGAAAGGGATTAATAGGGAAACGAAATTTATTTTGAATCTGCCATATTCAAACGCTTCTGACTTATTTTATAAGGACAAGGTTTTCTAGTACCCCCTCTGCTCGAGTTTGGCGGTCGACTTGTTTTCCAGCTTGTATTGACACTGATACATCCAGGTGAACCCCTGGGAGAAAAAGTCAGTGAAAGTGTTAACGGTTGAAATAGAGGTTAATTTTAGTTTGTTTTGGACATATTTGTATATATGTATTAAAATATGTTTTAAAATCAATTGCGAGCGAAGCGAGCGAAAAAAAGAGGAAATTTAGTATTTGGGGCATAAAAACTCATAGGTCCGCGACCGTTAGGGGGGGGGGGGGGCCCGGGGGGG
>Ga0224511_10004054_pt1 | contig 10908 bp, 8 predicted proteins | sample SF_May12_sed_USG_2_FD_169988 | JGI IMG/M metagenome (GOLD analysis project Ga0224511, IMG submission 169988) | Sediment microbial communities from San Francisco Bay, California, United States - SF_May12_sed_USGS_8_1 | ecosystem: Environmental > Aquatic > Marine > Sediment | place: USA... | reverse complement strand
TCGAAATAACCTGGAATCATTAGCATTCATTGCTACCTAGTTGAAATTGTTTAGTCCAGCTCAGAAACTCAATTTATCAGTGTTTCACGCATTTGGAAAGAAGAGAAGACTATTCTGTAATAACTCGTCCGCGAAACCATCGGCGATTACTCGGATGGCAAGTCATCAATCATGGCAGTACTAATATACAGTCATTGCACAAGTCACTCTCTCGATCCGAACTGAAATCCAATTGCGTTTTTCTTAGTAAATCTTGCATGCACTGATTCCATTCACTTGGAATGAATTCTTGTAGCCATTAATCGTTGTGTCCAGGAAACTCAATCTTTTGATGGATATTCTCTGTGTTTTGTCTGGAGAAACTGGGGAGTGGGAACTAAATTGTCCAGTCTAATGTGGAAGAACATGCCCATGATATGGGACACATGTTGTTTACTAAAAGTTGTTTAGTTTGCGTTCATTTTGCTTGCTCTGTTTTTTAAGCAAGATGGGATATCAAATTACATGTTATCAACTTATTTGTATATGTGACTTTATGGCACGCTCTCCATCTGTAGAATTTTTTCGTACTCTGGCTGCGTTTTGATAATCAAGTACCCAAACCACATATTTCTCTGTGTGTGTTGGGTCTGGGATCTGAGGTGGAGGCTTAGAGTTGGAGGCTCTGGCTTCAGCAGTTTAGACTTTGTGGCTTGAGATTTAAGACCCCAAGCCTCAGATCAGAGTCTAGGTTTGAGGTAGTAGGGCTTGGGGTTGTTGGATTTTAGGGCTTTGAGTTTGAGGATTTGGGTTTAGTGCCTTACGGTTAGAGGACGAGGGTTTGAAGTCCTAGGGCTCGGTATGTTGGGGATTTAAATTCTTTGAAATGATGATGAACACGTTTGCAGTAATATTCTTTGTGTTGACAGACCTGGCGCTAGTTCAACCCAATGAAGGATCCGATGATGATACATGGACACTTGGTGAATTCGGCTGTCCTCAAATCCCAGTAAGTTCGATAAATTCGCAAGGATTATTTATGTACATGAATTGTCATAATTGTGTTCACAATTCTATTGGATATTGGGTTTTTCTATAAGGCTGTTTGACCGAAAAGAAGAACTCCCATTATAATTGTAGCAACTACAGTTTTATCGAAGGTTTGGGCTCAAGCTGATTTTTTCTGGTTTCCGATTTAATTTGATTTGAAAATTTCTATTTACATGGATAACTTGAATAAGACCATAGGTCTCTTGTATGAAAATGAAAATCCAAAAATTTATTTAGTCAAACAGTACCCAGTACCATAGACAGTCTTGTCCAAAATCCAGAGTAAGAAATAAAAGTGCTGTCAAACACACACGCGCACGCGAAGGAGGGCTTTAAAAATCCATAAACTACTTGCATTTACTAAAATCATGATTGCAATGGCTCCTAAATTAGAGGCTCTCCCGCTAAAGCTGTATCTCCAGTCCGATTGAATGAATCCTAGAAGCTTGGACACACCACCGTGTCCGAGTTTCAATTTCTGCGCTCTGATTTACTAGAATCATCCCTCTTACTGTAGGCCCATGTACCGACTGATTCTGGGTTCGGGGATAGTTTGATGAACTCTCTGTCCCCGCCGGCTTCCGGCTCCTTCGAGGAAGGTGCTCCAGCTGACCTCACTGATACTGAGCCTCCACCTGAGCTCGCCTCTCCCTTACCTCCAGACATCGCACCAATGCTTGCCAACCTGTCAATTGGTAGGTATTGTGTAGTCATCAAACTATCTAATGCATGACTTAAACAGCCGAAACTAAACGTCCACCTTTTAAGATGCTGAACTTGACCTAGGCGTCCAATTTTGAACCTGGCACTCTGGCTATAGTAGATTCACATCAATCAGCAAGGGAAGACAACACTAAAAAGGCGGATCAAGTGGATCTTAATGCGGAATTGTCCTCCCGTGCTATCCTACTGGCTTGCACTAGTGGTTCAAAGGATATATTGCCTTTTGATTCTCGGCATGGCATGCTGAACAGAGCGCCTCCAGACTCGGCCGTTCGAAACAGGCATAATAGATACATATTAAAGATTCGCTGATTCTTTTGGTTTTGCAGAACCAGCGTGTTTCATGGAGAATAAATTCCCGACCTTTGCTGTATGGATTGTATTTTTCTTGCCTTGGATACTGATATAAATAAGGTTTTAACTTCATTTTCTTATTTACCGGCAATAGTTAGCTCATCAGTTTATCCATTTGTAGTCCGATCTATCATAGCCCCTTAAGGACCTCGTTTAAACGAACGGTTTTTCATCTGGAGATTCATTCAGTTTTTAATTACCCTTGTTATCAATACTAACCAAAGATATACCTAATTTGGTCAATGTAATCGCATGTCGATTGTAGGCTCAGCCAATTTGAGTAATCTAAGTTATCTTTGTTATAGGTTTAGAGGATAATTCTATGGTTGCTGGTGAAACCAGGCCATCGGATGATTCAGGGTATAACAATCAAGGGATACTCCCTCAAGGACCAAAAAAGGTAGGACCATTGCATATATGCCAACTGTTCGGAACACTTCATTTGTTCAGGGTTGCAAAACATGCATAATTTGAAAAAAACCAATGCAGAGAGAAATGAAACTTTTGATATTTTGTCAAACCCCTCCAAGAACTTGATAGTTCCAGTTGAACTAACTAACCAGCAGGGTCGGAAAAATTCCCTTGTTCTTCATCGAATATTTCAATACAGATACACTGTGTTTTTTTGTTTATCCGTTACAAGTATACCCGATACTCTCTGAGAAAGGAACGAATCCAGAGTTGTGGCATGAAAAAATGCCAGACCTATCAAGAAAAAAGAAAACAAAAATGTCATTGAGTGAATCTGTTTTAATTATTTGGGAGTTCTTTTCTTTAAATTCAGTATGAAAAGAAAAAAAAGTGGTTTTAGCTGCCAGTTACGCTAATTAGGATTAACAAAGTTAATAGACTGCACTATTTTGTTCACCCCTCAATATCAAGGTCAAGGTCAGCTAGTTGACTAAACTCGCCAAAATCGGAATGTGGATGAAAGTTCATAGCTAGTAGTAGTAATACTTACTGAGTTTTTAGCTAATACTAGTAGCTAGTTGTTTTAGTCGGGTACTAAAAAGCTTCATAACCATTGAACGCAGGTGAGCGAGTTATTGTGAGAGTGAGAGTATCGAATGCATTCTGATTGTAACCGATACTGATTTCGGTACTGAATCTTCATTCCACAATATGGGGCGAGTAACGGTAACGAGTGACGAGTTGTGTTTGATTTTTCCAACCCGCCTAACCAGTTAAATTCAAGGCTTTTCCATTCTCTGGCAGTCGAAGGAAACAGATGTGGAGAATCAGTTCTGGGCACCATGCCATATTTTCAATAAAATTTTTACTGTAAAATGTTGCAAATTGAGTTTATTTTAATACAGAACCATGTTGACTGGCATCTGTCAAATAATTTCGTTCTTACATGCTTCGGTCTAACTACGCGAAAGTGAGTTCATAGTTTTAAGTTATGCTATTTGCCGCCTTTCAGGGGTGAATTAATAGGTAAGGTAAGGTGAGTAATAAGCAGGCGTGATTAATCGGCGTTGTATCTCTTACAGAAATCTGACAGGAGAAAAAGTCGTGTCAAACTTGATAACATTCAAGAGACAAGTCGAAGATTGGTACCCCAACGCGAAAGATGGCGGATCCGAGGCCGCCATTTTCCCAAAAAAATTGTGTATTTAGACTCGAAGAGTAGACCAGACTTAAAGCTGGAATTAAAGAGGATTAAATCACAGCGTAGAGAAAGACTTGATCAGCTTCGCTTTAAGGTGAGCACGCCTTGGATAAACCCAGCTGCGTTTTTACCGCTGCCCTCCCCAGGGGTTGGAGCTCTGTAAACCTCCGCCATGTTTGATGGAGGTTGAGCTTTAATAACCGTGGAATGATCTTAACCCTAATCCATTAGTTGAGATCTGATTTTAAGCCGTATTGGCAAACTGAACTGTGAGATGAAGCAAAGACCCTGTTCTACCGAAAATGCCCCTCTCACCCCGTCTGCAGTGAGAAGCTAACTCGCAATTCTTAGATCATGACGCCCCCATATCATTGACTGAGTGACCTGTCTCCACAAAGCTATCCTCTAACTGTGCCTGTGCCTCCTGTTGATCTTTTGATAGTCTTCAAAAACTGTTTGGGTCATTATATTCATTTGTATGACTGCTATGTTACACCGTTCCTCAGATTCAAGGGCTACTGTCAAATGACCTGTATTAGAAAGAATCTCAGCAGGAAACGCCTCCAGTACTTTAATCTCATTTTAGGAGAGAAAGGTTGTGAGGATTGTGCAACCGGTACAGTGTCAGGTATGCATAAACCCAATCATAGGGATGGCACCACTGCCTCTTTTTAAACATGTGGCCCTGATAACTTATAGAATTTACCTGTGCAATTGGAGTCCCGACTTGGGTCAAAACTGTCTAGAGTTGATGAAACAAATTTTATTTTTTGAGTAGGACACCCGCTCACTCCACCGACGCAAATGTAGTACTTTGGTAGATGCGTGATTGATATGTGTAGATACAACTCTCACTTTCGGGCCATTTTTTCCCTGTATGACATCTCCACTGCTATGGTGAAGCTGCTGGGTTATGGCACTGCCAGACTGGCCGATTTTTCGGCCGGCTAATCGTTACCATTCCTTGGCTAACTCTTTGAAGTGGGCAAAAACCCAATAAATATTGGTTCTAAACAACGTGAGAATAAATTATTTTAACTGAAATAGACTATGAGTGTTCTGAATTTTCATCACCATTGCCGATTCGAGGTAATGTTTCAGCTGAATTCTGAAAAAATCTCATAAGAACTGGTTTAAATGAACTGGAATCATTATTATATGGCATGTGAAATTATTTCATTTCAGTTAAGGTGAGTTATTCCGGTCCGTAACTGAGATTCATTAGGTTTTTGCCCAGTTTCAAAGAGGAAAAGACGACTCCGCGGCCGGGTCAGCCAGAAAATTGTAGCGATTAGCCGGCCAGAAATCGGGTAGTCTGGCAGTACCATTAGATACCTGTTTTTGCACCAGCAATTGCTTAGCATGGAACACCACAAGCGTGTCAATATCAATGCACCACCTCATAGTGAGGCTTGTTGGTTTTGGGCTCATATTCACAGCCGAACCCTATTGTTACCGGGATTCAAAACCAAGTTCTCACCGTGAAGAGCCTGGCATGCTACCACTGACCTATTCCATTAGTTTAGATGTCACTCCCACTATCGGGTGGTTCTTATCAGTTCTGAGGCTCTGCCCCTATACTCCATGTAACAGATGTCATTTCCTTGCAGGGTGACGACGTAGTTTGCTCGATCTGTGGCGATGTACTCACCACAGATATTTATATCACTAGTGATGAATGTCCTTGCGATGCTCCGCATTGCCACAAGGTAAGTTGAAGGGGTTAAGCACGGTGAATCGTAGATGCATTTCAGGAGTTGTGTTTCCCATTCTTAAAGGTAGGTAACTTCGCATACATTGTGGCGATAGCGAGAAGTCTTGCCAAAAAAAGGAATTTCGGTGATTCAAATAACTACGGCCCGAATGGGATAAATAGAATGAAAATGTTATCTAATTATTAAAACTTAGTAACCTCATGATCTTCACTCCCTTATAACATCGAGTAGAACTCGAAATTGAACGCAATATTGTAGACAACTGAAGTTCTAAGAAGTGCTTTGCTGGGTTTTCCCCTGTCCTAAATAGCCCGTTGCATTCGGGCCTCTATCGTTGCGCAAAAATGGCACTAATGCTCGCTGACAACAGTGAAAAATGCGTCAGCGAGGGCTCCAACCATGCGCAATGGATAGGGCTATATCTAAGCTTCCGTTTGAGCTGAGTAGTGGAATCATTTCTTCACGGTAGGCTTCAGAATCTGCTAACAAGTGAAGGCACATTCTGGCATGTCTTAACCCCTTTAATCATAGCATTCCGCTTGCCAGTTTGCAATTATATGGACCATTTTTCTAAACACATTTCTACTCGTCCGGAAAAGGTACTCTATTTGTTAGTGTAGATTAGGGAAGAAGGGTTGGTCGCTTGCAACTTTTTGACTTTGTCTCTCTAGCCATTTTAGATACTGTAGTTGGGTATTGTGATGAGATAGAGTTGGTCGCCTATAAGAACTGCACATAAAACCTATTACCCTAGCTTATGTATATTTATGTATTGTAGTGTTTGTCGAAGTGGATAAACGATAATCAGAAATGTGATATATGCCACACACCTGGCGTGAGCTGTGTACTTCGACCACCGGGTGGCAAGAGCTAACAAAGAAGTCTTGTTTAGCCAAAATTCCTCACTCATTCACCACCAAGATTCGTCACTCATTCCTCACCATTGTTATTTATATGAAAAAAGTTTAATAACCTATATTCCAACATCTCGCCAAATTTTGTTTGTGTGAGATGTCCAAAAAGGAAAACATTTTGCAAAGTCTTATGCAAAAAAAAAGTATTGCAATATTGCAAAACCAGAGGTTTTTTTTACCTCTTTATCGTATACGTAAGTAGTTTTGTGAATTATTATCTACATACCAACGTTTGACCAAATCCCTTTGTGTGAAATGAAAACAAAATCAGGGAAAATCATTTATTCTTGTATTTTTTAATATTTATTTTAAAAAAAAAGATGGTGATTTGAAATCTATGTACATTGAACCAGTCAAATGCCAGAAGTATCGCTACTGCTCAATAGAAAACATTCTGAAGAAAGCCAGGGTTGACGATAAGGGTCGGGCTAAAGCGGGTGTTTCATCTTGAGGTGTTCGGAAAGCACTTCAGAGGAGATTGCCTATTCGAATAGCCACAAACCCAATTCAAGATGAAACACCTGTTTTAGACCGACCTTCATGATTACTCAGTTCTATTGGTCCATGATCGACCTTGCAAAGGAATTCAGAAGAGAAAGCCCTCCGAGTAAAACGAGTATGAGTCTGTAATACAAGATTATTGACTGAACAACATTGCTTGCACCAATAAAGTAACCGTCCACCTAATTCAACTTTCAGCAAGCCCCTTCGACCCTCCAGGCGGGTCGCACTATTGGTAACCGCTCTGGAAGCTAGCCATTTTCATTTTCCAACCACTGGTGTTCAGTTGTTGCCCGTACCTTTCAGATAAAGTATTATTTTCAGTTTTTCACACATCATTCCCTCATGCAATACTCCTGTGTGTCGGAGCTATGCGTGAACAATTTCGGCAGCAAAACATCTTTTTCCAAACTTCACCCCACTCTGGACTGGTAGCCCATATTTCAACATTGTAAAAATAATCTGCGAAATAACTGAGGGGGTGGGTGCCGAAATTGAAATAACAAGATCAAAAAAGCCTCAAGACTCCAGACCAGAGTGAGGGTCTAGACAGAATCCACGGATACATGCGATACAGCCTGAGCTTGTTGCCTGTTAGATACTATCAGACCAGTGAGTCAGTGACCTGATAAAGGACGGCCTTCATAGTTTATTTATGTCACTTGTCAGAGTTGAGACCCAGTCTGACCTACCATTACTGTTAAATGTGGAGACAAACAAGCGCAACATACTGCACACAATCCCATAATAATATTATTGAATTTTGACCGGTTTGCGACTTTGGGTGGCGACTAATAACAGCGAATAGGGAGCCGCAAAGCAGTGGAGTAATGTAAATGTAATGGATTTGGAGTGAGCTGAAGTGGACGAGTGATGGAGTGGATCACGAACAGCGACTACTACTGATAGCACTACTAATACTACTACTAGTACTGTACTAGTACGAAGTACTAACTGAAAGGCACTTGCAGTCTAACTCGCTGTAAGTTGCAACAGTTCAAGCAGCAAATCAATTTATTGAATCAAGCTTTCCTTGGCTTTACTCATTACATTTACTGGTTTAGTCTCAAAGTCAAAAATGGGATTTGGCTTTGAAATCACTGTCGAACTGGTCTGAAGCTAAGTGAAGGAGTCCAAGAAAGCTGAGAAAAGCTATTCAGTGCGCATTGGCAAGTCCATGGTATATAAAATAGGCTTCGAACTAATAGAGCTCAATCATTCACAGACAGTGAGACACGGTAGCGGAACCGCACACACCGACACATCAGGTACTCGAAGCAGGATTTTGGGCGAGTTTGCCGACCAAGAGCAAACTGAGATCGTAATTTGTCAGACATCGGCTTAAATTTCTAATAACTTCGATCTAAGCACAGTTTCGAACGGTTTGATGTCTACTTGTAGAAGATTTAAGAATATATACAGATGTTTCAAAGAAAGATAAATAATATCCGTGGTAGGATTACCTTAATCGTATCAAACAAGTACAAACTTCGGGAAAATTACTTGTTTAAAGCGCAGTTTCGAGTGGTTAGAACGGGAAATGATAGTAATGCGCCTGCGCTAAGTAACCAACAAATTGCAAATGGCGCAGCGATAGTTTTTGAATGTCGCGCCGGGTCTTTTTTCATAATGCAACCTGCTTTTCCGACTTGGACCCTAGCATTGTTAGTATGCAAATCGTACCCTAAGTTTTACTCTGCATAGTGATGGGACTATTCTTGTTCTCAATGCTGAACTAGACCATCGCTTGGTACACTTTTCTGTTATTGTTTTGGCCACTCAGTCACTACTCGCAGTAACTAGTAGTAGTAGTAGATGAGTAGATCACTAGTCGCTCATTGCGCCATTGACACCATTGCAAAGGTGAAACCGGTTGTCCGTTTTGTATCATCAAATCCAGCGAGTCGTTTCTGGAATCGTGTACGCGACGGATCATTCATGTCTTTGGCCTGCATCATGTTCCCTGTAGTGTAGTTATGTACCAGTACTATCTACTCTAGCCTAGGACTAGTACGTAGTAGTAGTAGTACTACTACTACTACTACTAGTATCTATTCTATTGTCACGCAATAATTGTGTAATATTTCTAGACTATAGATTTGTACACATGACATTGACTTGACATTCCATTCATTGCTGATTTTCTCGATTTGGTTTCTCTGTCGTTTTCTAGTAACCCACATGAATAATTCAGCCATTTACCGTCACTTAGAATGTCTAGTTGTCTAGTGACTACATTTGAGAACTTGAGTTTGCTGGTGGCTGCGGATGGTGTCCCAGTCAGCAGTGTGTCACTGTGTGCCGACTACCGGTAATCCGTCACCTTGGCTAATTTGCACTACCCTAGTCCGTCGATTGTCATGCCCCTGTCAATAGCTACACTTTGTCACAGTAGGATAGTTAACGAATTATTGTCAAAACAATACATCTTCAGTATTATTTGGACTCGAAATCTTCAAGTCTGAATCCATATTTTGTGACTGGCCGGTTCTTAAAACTGAATACATATTTCTCATTTTAGATCACAAAATGTCGTCTAATTCGGAACCTATAGTAAGCAATGGTCACAATGTGAATACAGTGGTTTTGGAACCGGAAAAACCCAAGCCACTCGTAAACGGAGGTATTGTCATTCAGCAACCTGCTCCGCAGAACGGCGGAGCTCAACTGCCAGGCGCAAATGCTATGTACAACCTCGCCAAAATCGCATCCACAGAATCCTCCACGCCTGCCAGTATGGCTACAACAAGCAATCAGCAGACGGTGTCTGTCGCTCCTATGCCGGTGACCACCGTACAGCAGGTGGTGATTACTGCTGCACCAACACAAACACAGGTTCGACCGGCCATGACTAACCCTGTTCAACCGATGATGCAGCAGACTGGACAAAGAGTCCGCGCGCCCCAGCAGCAGACTCAACCTATCATAATTCCAAGAGGGGCGGTGAGTACTCATCATTTTTTATTTTAAAAAGGTTAACATTGGGGCTTTGTGACTAGCACACTACACTTGGGATCGGAGCTTCCTGGTTCTATATCCAGTTCGCCCCCACTTTGTTTTTTCACCCTTCATTTGATTCAACTTGCAAACTTGAATGAATAAATTATCTCTACCGCTTGCACAACCATTGGATCGAAATAGAACTAACTAAATCAAATAGAGAACTTCTATGAAACATTCTTGTGACAGGAATACCTTATCTTCTGTGCCGCCGTATAGGTGCAGTCACAATCCGGTGTGTTTTTGTTTTTAGAACACGATCTCTCTGCCGCCCGGAATGACACTGCCACCTGGCACAATTCTCATGCAGAATGAGAAGGGACAGATAGTCTTCATGTCTAGACCCCAACCTAATGTAAGCCTCCTAAGCCTCCCATAGACCCCTGCTATGGCTCATCATTAAGGTACTGCTAGACTTGACGTTTTCTGAACGCCCTCTGGATTCAGACTAAAATTTTGCGGGACTGCTTTCCCATGCCTTTAAAGGTTGGATGATTTCAACGGAATGAAAGTTCATTTGAGAATTCCAAGATTTAACCATATTTTTTACTACATCCCCTGCTCAGTATGAACTTTTATTCGACTCTAGTAGGTTTTGAGACACACTGATTCTGATAAGCCAAAAAAAATTTGCCTCGTCATCCAACCTTAACTGAATGCTCCAATGCTTTGACTTTCCAATGACAATAGCTGTAGTTTAAGGGAGCCTGTCCACTCACAGGCTTTCAAAATGCAGCTGAAATCTGTACATAAGCTGAAGAGATGAATTCCACACAATTACAGAGAAATCCTTTGATCCATTTACTGCAACGTCGAAATTTCTGCTGGTTCCAGCTATGGCTGATCCAATTTTCTCAGCCGGAAATCTGTATATTCTTGCAATACCGCCGGCCTGGCTCCGTTCCTTCATTTTGTACTGCTTTGGTTATTGCTGTGCATGCTGCATGCTGGCCCTATTGTCTACTCCTGTCCGGGTGGTGGCTTAATTCTAACAAAAAGAAACGTACAGCTTGCTGTAGTTGCCAATGCTTTGGTGTTCCTAGTAGCAATTGCTGGTGCT
>Ga0224511_10004052_pt1 | contig 10908 bp, 9 predicted proteins | sample SF_May12_sed_USG_2_FD_169988 | JGI IMG/M metagenome (GOLD analysis project Ga0224511, IMG submission 169988) | Sediment microbial communities from San Francisco Bay, California, United States - SF_May12_sed_USGS_8_1 | ecosystem: Environmental > Aquatic > Marine > Sediment | place: USA... | reverse complement strand
AGAAGCCAGACGGCCGGCCGGTTCCAGCGTCCTTGACGTACTGCGAACCGTACATGGATGACGTAACGGCCGAATTCAAACACCCGGAAGGTTCGATTTGAAACAAAACGTTTTGATTAACTTAAAAAGTTTTATCTATATTGGGTTCATTTTGTGTTTAAACATAGTCGAATTTAAATGACAGACGTTATTGATTGGTTTTGTATCAGTTTCAACTTACGAAGCGCCGCTTTCTCCCATGCAGCGTCCGCACGTGAGCGGATGTCGGTCCTGCAGGCACACTCTCTCGCTCCCCGACCCCGGAAGGAAGTTTACACCCGCAACAAGGTAGCTAGTTTTTATTTTTTATCACCGTTATATTTTTAATATTTCGTCTAACTTGAGATTATGTAAGATAAAGTCCATGTCGTTTTAGTTTAAAATTAAACACGGAAACAAAAGTCATAGAACTCCCAATGTACGTATACTAAAACTAAATGATATTATCACTTAAACAAATTATGCATTGTTAAATATTAAATACTTGACACATACACATATGGCGTATGTTATATGTTTAAATACATCATCGTCATGTTCCTTTATATTCGTAGGACATCGAAATTGAAATTAAAGGTCCTGACAACGTGTTGGTCGGAAATGACGTCATGATATCAGTTACGTTCCGGAACAAGAGCAGTGAGGCGCGCACGTTGGAGGGCGTGCTGTTCGCTGACGTCGTCTCGTACACGGGGAGAGTGGTGGACACATGCGTCACCCAGCAACTAAACCTCGCACTGACACCGCATGACCGTGAGTTGTTACCAGAACAACTTCTTGCATAAAAATAAAGTAATATATATTGTGTAGTCGCAGAACTTATTACTTTTTACATTGCATTTCACCCCAGTTCACTCCATTGGGTATCAGTTTTGTCTTACTGTTAGCCAACCAGTTGTGTTTCTAAGAAACGAATACTCTTGGAGATAATAAAAACCATTGGTAAAAGAAAGCTAAATTGGATTAATAAAAGTATTAGTTTAAAGATCAAGGTCTTTAATTAATGAATAAAACATCAGACCATTAGTCTACTAGATGTTTTAAAACGATGAATATTTTCGACAGTCTTGAAGGTCAGAACTATATATAAACTTTGAAACTTGAAACTATATTCTGGGATATGTTTGGGAAAATGATGAATATAATTAATATGACTCACGTTTTACTAGAGAACATGAAGTTGAGTTTATCTATCATCAACATAATACTAAGAATAGAGCCTTTACGAGTACAATGTATTTCATGTGTACATTAGACACTCAATGATCTCAGGTCAAACGGTGAGTCTGCAGCTGACGTCAGAACGTTATGGCGAGCACGTGGCTGAAGCTGGAATGTTGCGCATGTCACTGTTGGCACGTGCAAAGGAAACAAGCGGAATGTACGTCATCCAAGAAATGTACCGATTCCGGACACCTGACCTCAACATGAAGGTGAGCTAAACGTGATGTGTTTGACGATGCATACATGCACCAATTAATTTTCAAACGCTTAGAAAAAAAAAATGTTTATGGTTTAGACCGCTATTTCACGCGTCCGTGTTAAAATCTTGCTGACACGGATCCTGATACGGATCCGGATAAGGTTACGTGGAATGGATGCATTAGACACCACATTCGGAGTAAAATATAAACGAAGTAAACTTACACTTTATACATTTTTAATATACATTTTAAAGCAGTCACTTATGCTTAATCCATCTTTATAAGCTTAAGAGCTAAACATGCTCTGTTAATATTTTACTCACCCCATGTCCAGTGTTACGCGAGCACGTGCTACTCGGGGCGCCCCCTGACGGCGCACGTTACCTTCACCAACCCGTTCAAGGACAGACAACTCACGCAGTGCTACTTGTTTGTCGAGGCGGCGGGTGGGCAGGAACCCAAGCTGGTTTCACTGAGGTACATCGGAAGGCAGAATTTCTACTATCCATTTTCCCATTTGTCTGCTATGTAAACTTACCAAGTTCTTCATCACGGTGTCATTAAACAATTTACCATTGGGTGCTTTAAAATTAAAAACAAAATCAGCTTGGTAAGGGTTAATATATGAAAAGAAAGGCCTTTGGTATGTGTAGACATGTTGGTTATTATTTGATACAAATATACTAAAGCTATAGTATACAATAATGATATATTTAAAAATGCAAAATAAACTACCTTCTAATGAGTTGTGGACAACAATCATAGTTACAGTCACTGTGTTGCTTTCAATACCCATAAAACAAAGTGTTTTTGTAAAAAAAAACAAAAAAAAAAACCCTGATGACTTCATATTAGCATAACTTCCTTAATATATGAGATAATCACATCAGGTTTTTGCTGTTATGTTCAGAACTTAATGTTCTGTAAAAATATGTTACAACTGAAAATGTGATTTTTCCTCCATAAGCCCCATTATTTGCAGTCACAGCCACATTTGCGTTAGAGTTAAAAAGCATATACTAGTACTAAAGAAAAACGCTTATCAACGTTTCTGACTGTTTATTAAGACGTCGGTATGTTGAAACAAGTATAATTAACAATTTATAAATTAATTATTTTTTCACATGATATGATTTTATCCTATTTAAATTCTGCCATTTGAATTATAGACAAGTGTTTCGATGACGCAATACTTCTTATAAAAAATCCATTAGCAAATTTAAAGGCAATAATGCAGTTATCTGCCCTATACATTTTGATACAACTATTTTAATTCGAGTTAAACAAAATAAAAATCGTATTCTTTTCTATCATCGCTGCTGCAAAAAGTTGTCTTTAAAGAATTCACCTTGTCTAAACTTATTGATTCCGCAAAAATGAGCTATTTTTCCACAGGTCACGTAGAGCTATCATTACAAATAACTGTATATATACTCAACTACAATCACATTGCAAACCATATGTAGAGTAAATTTAGCATTTTGATTATCTATATTGTTTTCCAAATTCATTTGCATATAAGTTATAACTTAAATTGCTTACTGAGACTTAGTTTAACTAATAAAATAAAATAATTATAACAATTATTGTGTTGGGACAATTGATCTTATATTGCAGCAACACACTTTTATAAATGTAATGTGACGCTCTGTTCATGGCTGAAAGGACTGATAGTCAATATGATAGTACTGGTATCTGAGTTTGGTAGTCAAGTGTACTGACTGGGATAACAAAAACCTGTCCTACATATTTCATTACAAGTTATGTGATAAAATATAATATTTTATTTATGGCATGCCCTTTAGAAAAAAAACTAGTGTCAATGTCACCTAGTGCTCACTTTTTAAAAGTGAACCCACTTCTTTTCGAAACATTTGAGAAACAAATGTTGAAAATAGAAATCACAAGGTTCAAGGATATTTTTATTGAAAAATATGTAAGTTATTTTTGTGGCATCTTTTACTTTTCATATTCTAAATTAAATTCAAGAGTACTGCCCACGTTAACATACATGTACTTAACAGGTTCGTCTTAGTTTTTATAGCAAAAGTAAGAAAGGAAATGATATAATGGGAACTAAACTTCATTATTAATTTCGCACACTTAAAACTACAGGAACGTGGCTCCTGGTCGCGAGATGTCGTGTGACGTCGAGTTGACGTTAGCGGGCCGTGGACGACGTCACATTTACGCCACGTTCTACAGCCGTCAACTACAAGGCGTCGCCGGTGTGCTGGACGTTTATCTGCAGTAATGAGCTTTCGTGGCTGGGTCGTCCACAATCGAAACAACTCGGCCATGTCCGTGCTTTCGGAAATTTCCGAAGACATCGCCGAGGTGTCCCGACATTCAATCATTGCCGCCATTTACACAGTATCAAGGTCTTTAACACGTTGTAAAAGTAGATTTAGATTTTTTAACAGCACACAAATTATACTTCCACTTGTTTAGTTTTAATCTTTGGCTAAAATTTAATTTTTTAATTAATGTACATTTTCAAAGATCTTATAAACTCGTAAGCAGAATGTTATGGTGACATGCATGGCAACGGTTAGTTGAATCTTAACTCCTTGTACATTTGTATAAAGCGTTTTGACTGAAATATGGAATTAAAGTGCATAAAATGCCGTTTATGATATATTTAAGAATACATTTACGTGTTGTACAAAATGAGTTATTTTACTTATTTTATATAAGCACAGACCTATAAAACATGCTTTATAGGTCTCTGATATAAGTAATGTATATTATCGCAATGCTTTAACATTATGATATGTAACAGCTAATTTGTATAATTCAATTGACATTAAAACATTCAGTTTTAAGCACAACGACTTGCTCTTCATATTATTTAATCAAGAATTAAAAATTAATAATTATTTATTAATTAAACAGCAATTTAATTTAGAAACGATATACATGTAAAATAAATGGTACATACACTCTGTTTGTATGCTACATGTATAATTTGTTGTTAAAATAAGAGTGATGGTAATTGTTTTTTGTTGCTAATTCTATTATATTTTGTTTACTATTAAGGATATTATTACACAGACTTTACAGAGAAGTTGATGTCTTATGAATAAATATTTTATATAAACGCAACGGTCCTGGTCTTATTTCAACTCGTAATAAAATGTCTTGTTCGTGTCTTGTCGCCTTTCCCAAACATTGTGTAAACTGATATTTGGGGTATTTAAAATACTTTATTCAAATGTTAACCAGGACACAGTTATGTGTCAATAGTGCAAAAAGTCACCTACTATTTTATAAAGGTTATACACTTATTTTGGAGTCATATTAACCCTAGTTCTTACAGTAGGGAAGTTCCGGGTCACTAACGATATTTAAATGCAAGATTTTTACATCTCATAATATTTAAGTATTTTTTCACGCTTTCTTGTTATACATGTACCACATGCATCACAGAGCGTGAAATAAATGATTGTAACAACGTTTTGAAAAGGAAAGTTATTAGTAATTTACATTTGAATTTCAACAGTCTGCGTAGCGTCGTAATATTTGTACCAGAATCTAATGTCTATTGTTTAAATATCACCTCGAGGTTTCTGTCTTTTTCATGTTTTCGTTTAGTGCGTGTGGCGTTGCGTATATGACAGTACTTTGAAATATGTAACAATGTTGTCTGTTTTCTTCCCATACCATGTATTCAATTCATTGGTATATAATTTATATTTAAGCTTTTGATATATAAAGTGAACTACCAATCATTCAGAAAGCATGTAGACACGGATTGTATTCGAGTGAGCGCTTCTTACTATCAAGAAAAACAAACACTCGCTGTAGTAATGTAAAATCTAAACAAATCACCTTTGTTTAAGTACCAAAAACAACAAAATAAATGTTTTTTTACTCAAATTTGATTAAAATTTGTTTAGTTTTTGTATGTTTGGCTGTTGCGTATTCAATAACTTGTTACAGTCATACAAAAATAGTTTTAATAGATTATAAATGCTATCACAAATGCAAAGGCTATAAATTGGTGGATCTATAGGATTGTCTACAGAATATTGAACAAAGTTGATCAATTAAAAACAATGACGTTACATTTTTCCGACTTTTATACTTAGTTTTTTTGTATACTCTTAATAGTGTTAATAATGCGTTTTAAATGCGATACAAATGGCTGATGAGATGGTATCGGTTCCGGTCCCGGGGTAACACAGAATACCGCCCCGTACTGTACATGGTGTAGAGTGCGCCACTGCCCCACTAACCAACTTGGGCGTGAAACTCGTGTGAAACGACGTTCGATTATTAAAAAGCAGTCGCTATAACGACACAAAAATTACACAAGGGTTACAATGTGAGCATATAAACACAAGTAAAACACTATAAACTTAAGTAAGTGAGGAAAAAAACAGCATTGCAATCACCATGATCATTTATGCGTTTCAATAAATGAATTTACTTGCGAGATTTTAAAACTAATTTATGTAGGACTGTAGATGAACTACGTTAGAAATTTAACATTTAAATAAATATATATTGAAGACGATACTGGGCATTGTATCATTATACAACAGAAGAAACCATCAGGGCAACGCCAGGGTTAGAGCATCGGCATAATTCCCACATCATCGTTCAATGTTTATTTTTAACAAACACCTATGGATATTACTGTAACTAAACTAAACATATAGGAAACTATTCAAGCAATGCATTTTTTCTGGTTGATGCCATTATTGGTATATGAACGCAGTTGGTATTGTTGAAATGTGTGGAGTCCGACGAATATCAGTTCTTATATTTATACCTATTTCCTTTTTGCTATGTTTTGATGTTAAACAGTTTGAGACTTAAAAGTATAATTATTATGTAAACACCAAAGGACAAAGCGGAAGTTAACGTAATGCCATAGCTGTTGTTGACGTCTGTTACGTTTTTTTCCGCAATTTAACTCGCTCGACCAATCACAAACATTGTTATATGATAAACAGAGGTATTCTGAAGATACTGCGTTTATCGGGTAATGAACACCATTAGGGGCAATGAGTTCATCGTAGAACGTGCAGTTCAAGTGTAAATGTTGATGTTTAACAACAAACGTGGCCGAAAATGACAACACATGTTAAATGTCGCCATAGAACGTACTATTTTGAGTGCATCTAAAATGGTGCTTTTATGCAATTATATAACTAATTTGTTGTATTTGTTCACTATTTCATTGAAATTCTTACGCATGACAAATACAGTAGATTGCCCCAGCTCAATTCCGATTGGACAATGTCCTAAGCGACCCATGTTTAAAGGCTTTTAATGTATTTATAACATCCTATTTCTATTTTTGTACATATTCTTCTTGCATATTTATATTGTAATAATGAAAACAAAAACTGTTGATTTGTGTAAATAAAGAACACCAAGACAGTTTAAGCCGCTGAAAGGCTTGCGTCCTGAAAGACCAACTTTTCTAATAAAAAGTGTCAGAATTTAATTCGCCATCACTCCGAAATATATAGCGCATGTATCTACAAATATGTGTCAAGTGTGTGAGTCATTAGGTCATGGTGGTGTTAATCTAAACTCTGTCTACGTGAACTCTAACGTTGAAGGCATCTCTTCAAAATACAATACCACCTGTTTTCATGTGAATACGCTTCGTGTATTTTCAGCTTTAAGATGTATTAAATGTCGAATACATCAAACTTATTTCCATTGTGTATTTATACATTGTGTATGTTCAAGTCAAAACTACTATTCGCGTTTATTCAAAAGATAATATAATATTACTCAGGTAGGTCTTTTGACCTGGCAGCTTTGTCTGGGTCATAACTTACATAAGGGCTTTATGTATCGTGTGGCCATGTCTATGCAAGGGAATGATTTGAAGTTACATATAGAAGACTTGGTGTCGAGTTACATGAAATTGTGCTCATGGATGTAGTGTGCAGATAGTCTAATTGTAACACAAAAGTATATTTGATAATTTTTATGTGAATTGGTGTAAAATAAAACTTTTATAATTATTTCATCAGTTTGTACATGTATTATTAGATTTTAAATGAAGCTGGTTTAGCACCTTTCGTATTTTACGTAGGCATACATGTGTTTTGTTTTTTTCTCGTTCCTACTTTTTGCTAGAATCAAAGATAATTTGGCGGTAAATAAAATTTCAAGTTAATTGAAATATTATCACCACTATTATCAATCTAAGATTTTTTTCTGGAAGAGTTATTTTTACATAAAAGGTAATACAATTAGTTTTAAAGGAGCTAGAGCACAGAAAATTGGGTTGAAAAGTACTTTTCTTAAAATATGATTCAGGTAAGAGTCTCAGCAGAGAATGTGATGTAAAATGGCTGACACTAAACATTTATTGAGTACGTATTTAAAAAGATGAAAATGCATGTAATATGAGGTAAATCCTTTTTGTGTCAATGAACAAGAAAATGATTTTCGCTAATAATGAATGGTCTATTGAAAATGTCCTGGTTTGTGCACATTTTCCTTCAAAACAAGCACATGGTACCTATTGTTTATGCTCTTTTACTCAATTATTTAGATTTTTAGGGATAGTTTAGACTTTTACCATGTTAATGCTCAAACCGTGCTTTGGTGACTTTAATTTCAGATAAAGTCCTGAACGTATAATTTATGCATGTACTAGCATAGTATCAGACAAGTGTGTATTTCTCTTTAAATTACAATAGAAAATCATATTTCCACTAGTGACTACGCCACTCGTGAAAATATTGCTTTCTATGACCACTCTTGAAATAGCACTACATACACTATAGTAAAGCCAAGTACGAATTATACGCTATTTTGGGACAGACCTGGTACGTCTCGCATTGAATGATTGGACATTCCTGCAGGTTTCGGGGAACTAGTGTTTATGTTCACATACTTTCCACATCAGAAGCGGGATTGAACAAGCAATGATACTTCGACGGTGAAAAGGTACACACTTATACAGGATGTAGCATATAAATACTTCAACGCGAAATATTGAACTGATTCCTTGAAAAAGGGCTTACGCAATGACGTTAAAATGAAAAAAGTTTTATTTTGTATGATATCTTATCAATATATCAAATTTGTATTTGCGTTTTTTTCTAAACATTTATCAAAGGAAAATGATATTAAATTGATTGACTGACTAAATGTTTTATGTAGAACACTTTTCATGCATAGCAATCATCGAACTAATGATTTTTGTTCTGCAAACCGTATGTTTTAATATACATTTTAGTTTAGTTTAGTTTATCGATATAAAATGGTGTTAATAAAGTGGCAAAACTATATGGACTATGACTTGTGTAACCCCATACTCTAAAAGTGTGTCTCGCGACGACACGTTCGCAGTGCGATAGGCGAAATTGAAGGATTTTTTTTTACAAAACTTCGTACTTATTTGCAACAAAATGCAGTTATCAAATGCATATTCGCGATGTTAAAAGGCTTATTAATTGAAGTTTGATGCATTATTCAAACAAAAAACAATTCGAATGCTAATCGCGTCCTAAAAGTCTAGCTACGATAAAGCGATCGTTTAATTGACAAAGTGATGACTTAATACATCCGAAACATCCCCGCGGGAGATGCGATACCATCTGACGCGCGTTTCGCTGCGCCTTTCATTTGGTGGTGTTCAGGTGGTAGTCAGAATGACTAGTCAGAAGGACTTTCCATAAGAAAGGATTCACTGGTTATTGTTTGAGGATCCTTAATTGTATCAGTAAGGATCAATAACTTAACAGACTCTTGTGAAATATTGGCTGCATTGGTTTTGTTTCGTCAATGGTACGTAGCCTTATATTTATATAAACTTGTTTTACCCGTAATTTGTGTTTTAAAGATTCTTATGTAGCTTAATAACTTGTAAATACTCATCGAAATATATACTAAAACGCTTTTTTCCAATAGTCAATATATTTTGAACTCTATTTTTAAGTTCACAATAAGTTTCCAGTTGTCAAGATGGTTTTAACATTAGAAAAAAGATAAGTTAAACCGTTAATGTTTAACTGCCCTATTAAGTAATAATGAGTTTTTTAAATAAGTCAATCGAGTTTAGTAAAAGCCGAATAAAAACATCGCAAATTCTGGTGATATAATGTTTTACTTTTACATTAAATATTGAATGTACGGACTGTGTGTGCATATTTGTTGTTTTGCTACAAAAGCTACCTAAATCAAGTATTGTAAAGACATTTGTATCCTAAGCTCTTTAAAGTGTTTAAATAAATTGAATTGATTTGAGTGAGATCGTGAAAACCATGTTAAAATAAAAACATTTTCGCTCGAAGTTTGAAAATGGAATACATTGTACATGTACATCGCACGGGGCTCGGCATGCGGAATTTAAATCGTGAACGATAAGCAGATTGGCAAAAGTTTGTGCAATAGTAAACAAAAAACAGCTGGCCTTTCTCAACCTTGCTAAAAGTCAGGAAAGACTTTGAACAGGTATATACGTATTTTTTATTTTAGGTTATAATGATACAACTAAGGAAAAAACGTGAGTTTACAGGTGAATATTAAACGAAATAGAAATGTTCCACAAACGAAACTATACATTTTCAGCAAATATTTAAAAAAAAACATTAATTGTACGAATCGATTTTTCTTGTTAACATTCACGCCAAAGCACCAACCCCATCTTTTCATCATATAGTAATAAATGACCAAAGTATAACAGTGGGAGATTGTTTGGTAAACTAATCAGCAGCGACGTGCCTGTTGTGTCTTACATCTGACATTCGGGTTCCTGGAACATCCAGAACCGGCCCTGCTATCGGCCCTGACCGAGAAACGAACCGTAAATACTGGACAGTTAGACGATCTCTCATATACATGTACCATTGTACAGCCTGTCGATAGACTGCCAGGTCTACAAGGTCTACATATCTCAGACTGACATTATGTTGATATGTAGGACTTCACTTATTGGCACACAAACCGTGCATCATAACATTGTTGTTTACCAAGGTCATTTGTATGATACTTTACACTGTTGGCACATAATATATAACTTTCATTAATGGTCGTAACGGACAAGACGTCCACGTGCAGTTGTGCTTTCGCGCTTAACAACACTCGATATTAAAGTGACTGTGTATACGATCGTGTCAATTATTATGGACGGTTAGGTAAATAATTAAAAAAACCAATAAACATCTAGAAGTCACAATATTTTGTATCGTTTACAAAACCTAATGTCGAAAAATGCGTATCAAGCGAGATGTTTATTTAATATAACATTAATATAATTTTGATTCTCAGCGAATTTTTTCGGTTCCTGTGTTTAAGCAGCCATTTATATCTGAAAATAGACTTTTGTTGGCAGTCAATATTTTAATCGGTACATATCGTGTATGCTTGTTGACGTATTTTACAATATGTTTCAGTGATATATTATTATATCATTCTGTTTGACTAAAAAATCCATTTTCTATTGATATATTGACAAAATAGTTGA